>Ga0224497_10000139_pt1 | contig 56841 bp, 54 predicted proteins | sample SF_Jul11_sed_USG_4_FD_167970 | JGI IMG/M metagenome (GOLD analysis project Ga0224497, IMG submission 167970) | Sediment microbial communities from San Francisco Bay, California, United States - SF_Jul11_sed_USGS_13 | ecosystem: Environmental > Aquatic > Marine > Sediment | place: USA...
TGGAGTTCCGCCACACGCTCCATGTGCTGGAGCTGCTCTCACGGAGTCGCATTCGGGACTACCTGGCGCTCATCGCGCGGGTGGTGCAGCAGGGGAAGGACGAGGGGGTGTTCCAGCCCGATGTGGATACCCTGCTCGCCGCAAAGGTGGTCTTCGGGGTGCTGGACGAAATGGCCACCGACTGGGTGCTCTCACGCAAGAACATCCGGCTGGCCTCCCGCGCCGAACCCGTGAGCGACCTGCTGCTAGGTGGTTTGCGGATCTCCTAAGCCTCGATGCCAGGGCGAGGCTCAGCGGCGTTCCGGACGCACCGGCTGCGTCCACGCCACCTCCACCTCACCGGGACGGTACGGGTTCTCCTTCGGCTTGGACGACGTGACCTTGGCACGCACGTACATCTCGTCACCCGTGAACGCATAGGATGCCGAGGTGCCGGCGACCTCCGCGAGCACTTCTCCAAGAGTCTCATCGTACAGGTATCGGACCGACGCACCGTCTCCTGGTGGGTCGATGGGCATGGGCGACGGGTAGCCGCCGCGCGTCCCAATGAACCGGATCGTGTAGTCGACGCCCTCTTCAGGCTCGACCGCGACGAACATGCTCTCGCTGGTTACCGAGACGGTCGCAAGCTCGACGCCCGTCGAGCTGTAGAAGGCACCGCGCTCCATCGCGGCAACCAGCGAGTCGGCACGCAGCAGAGATGAGCGCACCATCACCCATCCACGTCCCGGATTGCTGTGCGCCGAGTCCAATGCCCGATAGTTATGCGCATCATCGACCGCGACACCGAACATCATCTCTCGGCCGCCGTTCAGCCGCTCTGCCAGAATGATGTCCCAGAGGCGTTCGGCGCTCGGATGGAGGGAATCTCCCTCGTTGTGCACCGCCGGATGCCCGTTGTAGACCTCGAAGAACCGCTCGCGTTCCAGATGGATCAGATCTTCCGCCGAGACGGCCCAGCCGTAGTTGGGGTGGTTGATGTGAGGGAACATGGGCCGCCCGGTCCGCCGACGCTGCTCAAACACGGCGTCCACGTTGTTCTGCATGACCTCGCGCACGCTGCCCCCACCCCGGGGCTCGATCAGCTCCAGGATGTTGGTGGCGTTGACGTGAATGGGCTTCGAATCGAACCGATCGGTGATCTCCTCGCTCTGGAGCACCAGGAACCGATTCCGCTCCTCGAACAGATCGCGGTACTCATTCAACGTCTTGAGCCGCACGACGTGACGTTCCGGGTCCTCCCGCTCCTCTACCCAGTCACGGCCGAAGCGGGCAATGTATGCGTCGAGGTTCGCGACGCCTCCCGCATGCTCGATCACCTCCACCCATCGCTCTCCCTCTGCCAACACATTGTGATCAGACAGCCCGATGAACGCGTAGCCGTGCCGTTTGTACCAATCGACGATCAGCTCTGGGTAGTCATCACCGTCGCTCCACAGTGAGTGGGTGTGCAGATTGCCCTTCCACCACTGGGGCTCCGGCGTACCCGCGCACGAGACCGTGAGCGCCATGGCAGCGAGGATCGTCAGACGCACTCCGGTCGAGGTCCCCCCTCTCCATCGATCATGATGCGCGTGTGGGATGACCCTGGGGTCACTCGGGCGACTGACTCTATCGGGTCGATTGGACATGACGGAGGTCCCCCGTGACTGGATCAGGGTATAGAATAGGAGACATCGCACCGCTGCGCCAAACCACCGATCGCCTCAGCGAGGATTGATGCCCGACCGACGACTCGCCGCCACACTGGTCATGCTGGGCGCAATGAGCTGGCACCCGATCCAGGCCCAAACGGACCCGCGCGCGTCGGGCGGGCCGCTACCGCCGGAGCAGGCAGCCTACGACGTGCGGTTCTACGACCTCGCCGTCGCCGTGAGTCCCGACGATAGCTCGATCACCGGAGCGATCGTCGTGCACGCCGACGTGATCGCACCGCTCGAAGCGTTCGTGCTCGATCTCGACACCGTGTTCGGGATCATCGAGACGAGCATCGACGGCACCGCGCTCAGCCACGAGCGGCGAGGTGGGCAGCTGTGGATCTCCCTGCCCCATCGGTTCGACGCCGGGGAGCGCCTGGCCGTCCGGGTGGCGTATGCCGGCAAGCCGCGATCGGTCCGCCGCGGCGGATTCGACGGCTTCATCTGGACCCAAACGCCGGACGGCCTCCCGTGGGTCACCGTGTCCTGCGAGCTGTTCGGGGCCGATCTCTGGTGGCCCACCAAAGACCACCTCTCCGACGAGCCCGACTCGATGGCCCTCAACATCACCGTCGAGCGGCCGCTCGTCGTGGCGGCCAACGGACGCTTGCGATCCGTCACCGAGTCGCCGGCCGGCCGGACCTTTCATTGGTTCGTTTCCACCCCGATCAACAACTATGGCGTGAGCCTCAACATCGCCCCTTACGTCGAGGTCGTCGAACCGTACGGCAGCGTCAGTGGCGACACGATCCCCGTGACGTTCTGGGTGCTCAGGCAGAACGCTGAACGCGCTCGGCGAGCGCTCAGGGAGTTCTTCGAGCAGATGCGGCATCTCGAAGACCTCGTCGGGCCGTATCCGTTCCGGGCCGACAAGTACGGGCTTGCGGAAACGCCATACCTGGGCATGGAGCATCAGACGATCATCGCCTACGGCGCGAACTTCCGGAACGATGCCATGGCGGGAATCGACTGGGGGTTCGACGGGTTGCACCAGCACGAGCTGGCCCACGAGTGGTTCGGAAACCAGGTGACGCCCGCCGCGTGGCAGGACCTCTGGCTCAACGAGGCCTTTGCTCAGTACGCGCAGCCGCTGTATGCCGAATCACGGATTGGCCAACAGAAGGCGCGAGAGCTGCTTGCCATCTATCGGCGGCGAGTCGCGAACCGCCAACCGGTTGCGCCCCGTGACACCCTGACGAGCCGCCAGGCGTACACGGGCGATATCTACTTCAAGGGAGCGCTCGTCCTCCACTCGCTCCGGTTTCTCCTCGGCGACGACGCGTTCTTCACGATGCTGCGCCGCTGGACTTATCCCCATCCGGCGGCGGCGGGCGCCACGGGGAGCTGCCAATGCCGGCTCACGAGCACCGACGAACTCGTACTCCATGTGAACCGGTTCGCCGGTCGGCGCCTCGACTGGCTCTTCGAGGTCTACGTCCGTCAGGCAGCACTGCCGCGACTGGTGAGTCGGCGCACGGCCGCCGAGTTGGAGCTGACGTGGGAGGTGCCGGGCGGTGCGCCGTTCCCAATGCCGATCGACGTGCGGATCGGCACCGTGACGCGGCGCGTGGAGATGCCCGACGGGTCGGCGCGCATCCCGGCGCGAGAGGGTGCCGAGGTCGTGATCGATCCTGACGGTTGGGTGCTGCGCGCTGTCGAGCCCGTGGAACCGCGATGAACAGAGGGGGCCCGTGGGGGCCCCCTCCAGTCACCGCGCTCTTGACTGCCTCGTGAATCAGAGCTTGAAGTTCAGACGGGCGTAGTAGTACGCCCCGGAGAACCCCATCTGGACGGCATCCCACAGACCACCCGTCTCCGTCTCGGTGTCCTGCTGCGTGGGATAGCGGTTGAGGATGTTGTGTCCGCCAACGGTGACACTCGCGTTCCCCAAAAGCAGGTAGGTGACCGAGACGTCCGTGATCAATCGCGCATCGTAGATGTCTTCGGTATCCAGCCAATCGATGAGCGTGACCTTGCCAAACCGGACGAGTCGGACCGTGGCATCGATGTTCCGGATCCCGTAGTCGAGCATCAGGCCAAACTTGGTGTCCGGAGCCGACGCGAGCAGGAAGTGCTGCTCACGCGTCCCGTAATAGATGTCTTCCTTGCCTTGAAGCTGCGGGCTGGTGTTGACCGCACCCAGATCCATGTCGTTGAAGTTCGCCGTGAGCGAGCCTCCGAGGCGGTGCGGTCCGAACCCGTGCCGGTAGCTCAGGATCACATCGACGCCACGCGTTCGGGTGCTGATCGCGTTCGTGAAGAACTGGGCGGCCCCAACCTGCAGTGCCTGCAGCTCGGCACCGATGTCGGGATCGGTATCCTCGAAGGCACCAGTCAGGACGATCCGGTCATCGATGTCCACCAGGTATCCGTCCACCGTGGCGGTGAAGTTTCCGACCCGTGCGGTGATCCCCACGCTGCCGTTGGTCGCCGTCTCCTCCTTGAGCGGCGGGATCCCCAGCGTCCGCGTAATCGGACTGTTGTTCTTCGCAATGAGCTTGTCCACCGCTACGCCCGACACGAAGTCCGTGAACGTCGAGTTGAAGTAGATCTGCGCGAGGGATGGAGCGCGGAATCCGGTGCTGAACGATCCGCGTAGGGCTACACCCTCGGTCAGCGCTACCCTTCCTGCCAGTTTCGCGTTCAGCGTGTTGCCGAAGTCGCTGTAGTCCTCGTACCGTACGGCCCCGCTGAGCAGCACCTGGTCGTTGAGGTCGAGCTCCAGGTCGAGGTAGGTGCCGACGTTCGTCCGGTTCTCGTCCACCTCGTTCGCGGGCCGGAAGCCCGGGAAGCCCTGCGATCCGCCGGGCCGACCCAGGGTATCGACTGGGACCACGATACCGTTGATCACGCTGTCGACGATGCCGTAGTTACGGTACGAGCCCTCCTCGCCGGCGAAGATCTGGTAGTTGTCGATGCGATACTCGGCGCCGAACGCGACGTTCAGTCCGGCGAGCACCGTCGGGAAGAATCGCGTGAAGCTGACGCCCGTCGTGTTCTGCGAGGCCTCGAACCCACCTGCGTCAAATCGAGTGGGGGACTGCTCCAGCAGCGAAGCGTTGACGGTGCCATCGATGATATAGTGGAAACGGTTGCCTCCCCAACTGTTGCTGACGTCAACGTCCCACTCGCCGAGCCTGGCCCGCACACCCGCCGTCAGCGACTGGTCGGTGATGTCGGACGTGATGTGTGGATCGAAGCCATTCGGATAGATCGCATCGACGTTGCGATCCGATCCTGGATCTCGGCTCCAGGCGAACGCGTCGGTGTGCCGGAAGTTGTACCCGCCGAAGCCGTAGAATGTGACGTTTTCACCAATCGGGATGCGGGAGTTCAGGAACGTGCCGAAGTTGTTCAGTGAGGCATCCCCGAACTGGCGACGGTAAATGTCCCACTGCGCGGGGTCGGCCGGCCGGTTGGTGCGTTCCTTCGTGAGGTATTCGGCGGTCATGTTTACGAACCCCAGCTCGCCGACCCGAACCCCGTAGTTCCCGCTCAGCTGCACGTGCTCCCCGTCTCGACTGTTGTCGCGAAGGACGGCGAACTCCGAGGGCGGCTTCGCGTTGTTGAACCCACCGGCGACGCTGCCACTGAACTCGTCCACCGACTGCTTGAGCACGATGTTGATCACTCCGGCGATGGCGTCGGAGCCGTACTGGGCGCTCGCGCCGTCCCGCAGGATCTCGATCCGGTCGATGGCCGCCAGCGGGATCGCGTTCAGGTCGGTACCCGTGTTCCCTCGTCCGCGGGAGCCGAAGATGTTTATGAGCGACGACTGGTGCTGGCGTTTCCCGTTGATCAGCACGAGGGTCTGATCGGGACCCAGTCCCCGCAACGTGGCCGGATCGATGTGATCGCTGCCATCAGCGCCGGACTGCCGGTTGGCATTGAAGGATGGCGCCACGTAGTGGAGGAGCTGGTTCACCTCCAGCTGGCCCACCGACTGGATCAGGGCCGGTACGTCGATCACGTCGACCGCGACCGGCGTCTCGACGGCCGATCGGTCGGCCCGTCGCGTGCCGACCACCTCCATGCCCTCGATGACATGGACCGCAACCTCCAGCACGACATCGAGGTTGGCCGTGTTGCGAACGGAGAACTCCTGCCGACGATAGCCGAGTTGTGCGAAGACGATGACCGCATTGGCCGAGCTGTATCGCAGTTCGTAGCTGCCATCGGCTCCCGTGACCGTGCCGTTCAGGGTCCCACGCTCCTCCACCCGCACCCCACCCAGCGGATTACCTGCAGTATCGGTCACACGGCCCGACAGGCGGAGCGCCTGAGCCGACACGCTGGTGGTCGCCGCTGCGATCGCCATCATGACGACGAGGGGAATACGCATGAACGCCTCCGATGAATAGTGTTGGCTCACAGGGATGTACGGCCGACGGTCGGGCGGCCCGTCCGCCCGGAGCGCCGGTCAAACTTCATAACATGGGGGTGCCGTGGGGGGCGTCAAGAGCGGTGGGGAGACCCCGGCCTCGCTGGAGGGCGGGAGCCCCCCAGATGCCGCCGCGGGTGCCCGGCACGATTGGCCAGGCACCCGCGGGGTGAAGAGGCGACCTACGCGAGTTGGCCGCCATCGCCGCTTCGCTACTGGGCCACGCGCATGCCTTCGTGCGTGCCCCAAAGCACCGAGTCGGCCGCTGTTGTCTCATATCGGGCCCTGAAGGTGCCGACCATCTTCCCGTCGACCAAGCGGCTCACGCTGCGGGTCGAGACCATGACGCCCGGGCGAAACATGCTTTCGTACGGTCCGATATCCACCACGACGCTGTCACCCGCCACGGCGACGACCCGCGCCGGCTGAGGCTGGCGATTCGGAAAGGTGACCGTCCAGCCATCCATGGTGTTCGTGGCGACCATTTGATACTGAACGAGCGTGCTATCACCGGCCGCGTTCTTGGCGTCCATGGTCCACGTGCCAGCCACATCGGCCAGCGACAGCGTGGCGGGCGCGGCAGCGTAGGTGTCGGCCGCGGCCTGCTCGTCCGCCGGCGTGCAGCCGACGAGCAGGGCCGCACAACAAATGAGGGTCAAACGGCGCATTGCACCTCCGAAATGAGATTGGTCACTGGGTGTGTTCCGTAGTTGTCGAGGGCGGCGGTTAACCTACCGGCATGCCTCCGGAGAGGCAAGGCCTCTGCGGCCGGCGTCAGAAGACGAAGGGAACGAACATCTTCGTCCTCTGCATGTACGCGCGGTAGGCGGGGCCGAAGTAGCGGACGTTCTCGCGCTCCTCGGTCTTCGCCGTGGCCAGCAGGAAGCTACTGGCGCCCAATGCCAGGGCGCCGGCCAGCCACGAGGGATACTTGAAGAACACACCCCATGTGAGCAGCAGCAGCGAGCTGTAGAGCGGGTGACGGATATACTTGAACATGCCCGTTGTCACGAGCCGGGTCGTCTTCTCGATTTCCAGCAGGGGTTCATCGACGCGCTGTCCTCGTTCGGGCTTCCCCGCGGTGCGGAGGAGATGCACCCCGGAGACGACCGGGACCAGGGAGCCGAACAGGAGCGCCCATGAGACGAACTGCCTGAAGGACAGGGGATCACCGAACCACTGTCTGAGGGAGACGAAGTTGACCAGGACCAGCGCCACGATCAGCTCCCACGCGAAGAACCGGTGGAATCCATGGGAGTGGGGATCGGCGAGCGACGCCCTGGACAGGTAGGCCAGCGCGGCGGTCACAACCACGAAGATGAGGGCTCTGGTCACGTCGCTGCTCGAGACGCTCGTGGGACAAAGCTGCGCCCAGTACGTCCGATCATCAATGGAGCTGGAAGCTTCAGGCACGGAGCCGCCTCACGCTATGGCGGAGGAGGCTTGCCCTGCCTCGCCGGAAGCCGGCTTCGCCTCGGAGCAGCCATCCGGAACGCCGAACCCTAAGCTGTTGACTAGCATGCGATTTAGAGACCCGGAGCCGTCCGCGTGCAATCCAGACCTGTCGGCCGAGGAAGGCCGGCTTGCCGCCAGGCCTAGATTGATGGGTGCCGAGGCAGTGACCCGGATGAAGAACTCGACCCGACTCGGGTATATGGTGTAGGAAGTCCCGACATTCCAGACCACGGCAGGGAGGTGAGGCTCGTGTCGATGCGTACGCGATTGCACATGGCGGGCATCGTGACCGCCGCGCTGTGCTCCATCCTCCATCCGCAGCGGCTTCCGGCACAGGTCCCCTTCGACGCCACACTCGCACTCGAAACGTTCGACCGAGCCTGGCAGATCGTGTACGACACGCACTTCGACACGACGTTCAACGGTGTCGACTGGGTGGCGCTCCGCGATGAGCTGCGACCCCGCGTCCAGTCGGCCTCTGCGCTGGGCGAGCTGCGCGGTACCATCCGCGAAATGCTCGATCGGTTGGGTCAGTCGCACTTCGCGCTGATCCCGAAGGAAGTGGCCGACACGCTGGATCCCGCCAAGGGGGACCCCTCGGCGGAGGTGGGGGATCTCGGGCTCGAGATGCGATTCGTCGGCGATCAGCTCGTGGTAACGACCGTAGATCCTGACGGCCCTGCCGACCGCGCGGGCGTCCGTCCGGGATGGGTCGTGACGGCCGTGAACGACGATCGTGTGAGCGATCTCATGGAGCGCGTTCGGAATGCAGAAAGCCGACGCCCACTCGACCTCCTGGTCTGGGGCGCCGTGCAGCGACGGCTCCAAGGCCCGCCGCACACGCCCGCGCGGGTCGAATTCCTCGATGCGGGTGACGCACCGACGGTACGCGAGCTGACACGCCGGCCGGCCCCCGGTGATGCCGTGAAGCTCGGGAACCTACCGACCATATTCGCGCGCTTCGGGGCTCAGCGGCACCCGACGCCCGACGGCGGATCGGTGGGGTTACTCTGGTTCAACGCGTGGATGATGCCGATCATGCGGCAGTTCGACCAGGCAGTGGACCAATACCGCGACGCGGATGGGATCGTGATCGACCTCCGCGGCAACGGCGGGGGAGTGGGGGCCATGATCATGGGTCTCGCCGGTCACTTCATCGATGACCGCGAATCGCTCGGCGTCATGCGGACCAGGACGACGACGCTTCAGTTCGTGACCAACCCGCGCCGGGTGAGCACGGCCGGGGAGCGGGTGACCCCCTACGCCGGCCCGGTGGCGGTGCTCACGGATCGGCTGTCCGCGAGCGCATCAGAGGTGTTCGCTGGGGGTATGCAGGCCGTCAGTCGCGTGCGCGTGTTCGGCACTGCCACGGCCGGCGCAGTCTTGCCGGCATCGATGGATCGGCTGCCCAACGGCGACGTGCTCTATCACGCGTTCGGCGAGTTCGAAACCGTAACAGGGATTCGGCTGGAAGGGCGTGGGGTCGTGCCGGACGAGGCGGTGGCGCTCACCCGGCCGGACCTGCTTGCCGGCCGGGACGCAGTACTGGAAGCTGCACTACGATGGATCGCCCATCAGCGACGCGACGCGCCGTGAGAATGCAGGTGAAACGACACAGAGGGAGGCACGGGATGAATCACGTGAAAAGGCAAATCACCGCTGGGCTCACCCTGGCAGTGGCGACCGCGCTCGCGGGATGCGCGAGTGGGGGTACCGCAGGCCGCGCGGCCGCACCCCCCGTGACACCGAGGTTCGAGGCGCACGCGGTCTACACACGCCTCATCGAGGTCACGGGGGGGCGCGCCGCGCTCGAGCGATATGCGTCAACCCGCGCCGTCGGCGAGTTCTCGATGCCCGCCCAGGGCCTCCGCGGCGACCTGGAGGTGTTCGCGGCAGCTCCGAACAAGCTGTTCATCCGGGTGAACATCCCCGGGTTCGGAATGGTGCGGAATGGCTTCGACGGCGAGGTGGGATGGAGCATCAACCCGGCCGTGGGACCAATGGTGCTCGAAGGCACGATGCTGAACCAGATGCGCCAGCAGGCCGACTTTCTCGGCCCGCTCAACATGGAGGCCTACATTGACTCCGCCAGGGTCGTCGAGGAAACGGAGTTTGCCGGGAAGATGTGCCAAAAGGTCCGGCTCGTGACCAAGTGGGGTGAGGAGTACTTCGAGTTCTACGACGTCGCGACCGGGCTTCCCGTGGGCGTCATTCGTACGCAGGAGTCCCCGATGGGAGGGGTGGAGGCCACCACCGTCCTGTCCGACTTCGAGGATTTCGGGGGCATCCTCATCCCGACCACGACAGTGCTGACCACGATGGGGGTCGACCAAATCATCACGGTGACCGCCGTCGAGTTCGACACCGTCGATCCGTCAGTGTTCGGGCTGCCGAAGGAGATCCAGGCACTGGTGAAGAAGGAGTAGGGGCCGGCCTCACATCGAACCACACGTCACGCGATCCTACGCGCGGAGCCGGCCTGCCCCGGCTCCGCGCCGTCCCCTTCTCCCTTTCCAGTTTCGCAACCATCTTTCGCGGCCCCATCATCCAACGCGGATTCTCAAGATGACGCACCTCCCGACCACATCCCTGCGCGCACACGTTCCCACACCCTATGTCCTCTCCCTCGTCCCTGCGCTGCTCTTCTCGTTCGCAGCTGGCCCGGCCGTGGCGCAGGACGTGAACGCCATGAGCTTCGCCGAGTATGAGCCGCGCTCGATGCTCGTGGTTCCCGAACACCCCGTGGAACGGGCGCGGTACCCGTTTGTTGACGTGCACACCCACCCCAACGGGCTGATGACACCCGAGGAGGTGGACGAGACGGTGCGCGCCATGGACGCGCTCAACATGGCCGTGATGGTGAACCTGAGCGGGCGCAGCGGCGAGCGGCTGAAGCAGATCGTCGCGAACCTGAAAGGACGCTACCCCGACCGGTTCGTGGTCTTCGCCAACCCGTCGTACTCCGGGATCGACGAGCCCGGCTGGCCCGATCGGACAGCCCGCCAGCTCGAGGAAGACGTCGCCGCGGGAGCTCAGGGGCTCAAGATCTTCAAGGACCTCGGCATGTACGTGCGGGATGGCGCGGGAAACCGCGTGCCCGTGAACGACCCGCGGCTCGACCCGTTGTGGACCAAGGCCGGCGAGCTAGGCATCCCCGTACTGATCCACACGGCCGATCCGGGCGCCTTCTGGCTGCCGTACGACGAGCACAACGAGCGGTGGCTCGAGCTGACCGAGCGCCCGAATCGGCGGCGGCCACCCGAGCCGTCGTGGGAGCAGCTCATCGCGGAGCAGTTCAACGTGTTCCGCAAGCACCCGGGCACGACGTTCATTGCCGCCCACCTGGCGTGGTTGGGAAGCGACCTGGCCCGGCTCGGGATGCTGCTCGACGAGCTGCCCAACGTCTACACCGAGATCGGTGCCGTGATCTACGATCCGGGCCGCCAGCCCCGGTTTGCGCGCGAGTTCTTCATCCGCTACCAGGACCGCATTCTGTTCGGCAAAGACGTGTGGGAACCGTCGGAGTACCCGGTCTACTTCCGAGTGTTGGAGACAGCGGACGAGTACTTCGACTATTACCGGAAACGGCACGCGTTCTGGAAGCTGTACGGCTTGGACCTCCCAGACGAGGTGCTGCGGAAGCTGTACTACGAGAACGCGCACAAGATCATTCCGGGGATCGAGGGACCGGGGTAACAGGAGCACGCATCTGCTGGAGACGCCCGGGAGATCTCCATAGCTCCCTCCCTTGACATTCCTTACCTCACGTTCAAAATTTGAACAGGAGTTCGAACCCCGACCCGGAGCCGGGATATCCCCGATCCTGCCCCAACCACCCGTTCCCCCCACGTCCGCGAGAAGCGGAGGCGACGGCGCGAGGAGATCCTCCACGCGGCCCTCAGGGCATTCCGCGAAAAGGGATTCCACGCCACGACCCTGGACGATATCGCCGAACACCTGGGACTCCGGAAGACCGCGCTGTACCACTACTTCCCCGATAAAGAGGCGATCCTGTGGGAATGCCACCAGGAATCGCTCGCCGAGTTGGACCGGATCATCAGGGGTGTCTCAAGACTCGAGACGGCGTCCGACCAACTGGCGTACGTCGTCCGTGAGCACGTCCGGGTGATGACCGACACCCTCGAGGGCTCCCCGCTGGCGTTCGAAGTGGGGGCATTTTCTCCGGAGCGGCAGAGCACGATCATCGCGGCCCGCGACCGGTACGAGCGTGCGGTGCGACGCATCATCGCCCGGGGCATCACCGACGGGGAGTTCCGGGACGTGGACGCCAAGATCGCCGTGTTCGCCATCCTCGGGAGCATCAACTGGATCGCCCGTTGGTACCGCCCCGAGGGATCGCTTCACGCCACTGAGCTCGGCAGCCAGTTTGCCGAACACCTCGTGGGAGGACTCACGTGCGGATGAGACCAAGGACTGCGGTCCTTCATCCCCCCACCAATCCGGAGGCACGCTGATGAAGGCTGTTCAGCTCACCGCCGTCGGGCAGCCGCTGGAACTGCGTGAGGTCGAGACCCCCACCGCTCCTGCCACCGATCAGGTCGTGGTCCAGGTGGCCGGATGCGGGGTCTGCCACACAGACATCGGGTTCTGGAACGACGGCGTCCCCACCAAGAAGCCGTTCCCGCTCACCCTTGGACACGAGATCAGCGGCACCGTGGTCGAGGCAGGCGGGGACTACGCGGACCTCGTGGGCACGGAAGTCATCATTCCAGCCGTGATCCCATGCGGATCCTGCGACCTCTGCCGAGAGGGGCGGACCAACGTCTGCCGCGCGCAGCTCATGCCGGGGAACGACATCGACGGCGGGTTCGCTGACCGGATTCTCGTGCCCGGTCGCGGCCTGTGCCCCGTGGAAGACCGGGGCGGCTACGGCCTGGCGCAGCTCAGCGTCGTGGCCGACGCCGTGACCACGCCGTACCAGGCCGTGGTCCGCAGCGGGCTCATGGCGAACGACCTCGCGATCGTGGTCGGTGTGGGCGGCGTGGGATCATACTGCGCGCAGATCGCCGCTGCCTTCGGCGCCCACGTGATCGCCATCGACGTGGACGACGCGCGGCTGGCCGCCGTGGCCCCGCACGGCCCCGGCCTCACGGTCAACTCGGCCACGACCGATTTCAAGACGCTGCGAACACAGGTTCGCGACTTCGCCAAAACCTCGGGCTCACCCGAGCACAGCTGGAAGATCTTCGAATGCTCGGGACATCCGAAGGGCCAAGAGACCGCGTACGGGCTCCTTACATACGCCTCGACGCTGATGGTGGTGGGATTTACACTCGCAAAGACCGAAATACGCCTGAGCAACGCGATGGCATTCGACGCCACCATCCAAGGAACGTGGGGCTGTAAGCCGGAGCTATATCCGCCTGCCCTCGAGTTGGTCACAGCGGAGCGTATCACGCTTGGGCCGTTCATCGAGACGTTCCCGTTGAGCACCGGGCCGGACGTGATCGCCCGCGTCGCGGATCATAAGATCACCAAGCGAGCCATACTCATTCCGGACTGATCGCGGTGACCCCGTCATCAAAGCGGGTCATGGGAGTGGAGGGAACGACGATGCTGAAGAGCCATACACTGGTCCCCGACGTCGAGTTCGAGCACATCCTCTACGAATTGCGTCCCGTGAAGGACCCGGCGGGCAGGCCGGTCGACAGGCTGCACAACGCCTGGATCTCGCTCAACAACCCGCAGCAACTGAACAGTTATACGACGCACGCAGTCAAGGAGATAATCCTCGCGTTCCGCCAGGCCAGCATGGATCGGAGCGTGGTCTGCGTGGTGTTCACGGCGGTCGGTGACCAGGCGTTCTGCACGGGTGGCAACACCAAGGAGTACGCCGAGTACTACACGGGCAACCCGCAGGAGTACAAGCAGTACATGCGGCTGTTCAACGACATGATCGACTCGATCCTTCGGTGCGACAAGCCAGTTGTGAACCGCGTGAACGGCATGCGGATCGCCGGTGGCCAGGAGATCGGCATGGCTTGCGACTTCACGATCGCCGCCGACACCGCACGGTTCGGCCAAGCCGGCCCCAAGCACGGCTCTGCACCAGACGGCGGATCGACCGATTTTCTTCCTCTATACGTGGGCTTCTCCCGCGCCATGGAGAGCGGCGTGCTGTGCGAGATGTGGAGCGCGCACAAAGCGCTGGCGATTGGCCTCATCGATCAGATCGTGCCGGTGCTCAAGAACGATGGTCGCTGGATTCCGAATCCCATGGTGGTGATCGACCGGTACGCCGACGAGTGGGGCAACATCGTGTTTGGCGACTTCAAGAGCGGTAAGGAGCGCGAGGCGGCCAAGGCGATCATGGCCAAAGCCGAAACCGACCTCTCGAAGCTCGACGAGGCGGTCGAGGCGCTGTGCACCAAGATCCTGATGCTGATGCCGGACTGCGTATCGAAAACCGTGAACAGCCTGCGCAAGCACAAACAGTGGCACTGGGACAACACGAGCGTCACGAACCGCGAATGGCTCGGCCTCAACATGATGACCGAGGCCAAGGCGGGGTTCCGGGCCTTCAACGAGGGACCGAAGGGGAAACGCGAGGTGGACTTCATCAAGCTGCGCCAGTTGTTGGCCCAAGGACATCCGTGGGATGACGAGCTGATCCACGCGATCTCGCCCCAGTACCAGGAGGGCGGGTGACGGCGAGAGACAGCGGCGCTTCGCCGGCCGGATACGGTGAGACGGCAACGAGACGCGCAAGCGTGTTGCGCAACGAGGAGACTGACTCCATGGACCTAGGCCTGGAAGGTAAGAACGCCATCGTGACCGGTGGCAGCGTCGGCATCGGGGCGGCGATCGCACTGACCCTGGCGCGCGAAGGCTGCAACGTGGCGATCAACTACCGCCGGCACGATGCCGAGGCGCAGGAGGTCGTTGCCGGGATCGAGGCCGCCGGCCGCACGGGCCTGGCGGTGAAGGCCGATGTCGCCCGCTACGACGATGCCCAGAACATGGTGCAGACCGTGGTGCGCGAGTGGGGACGGCTGGACATCCTGGTGTGCAACGCGGGCATCAACTGGGACGGCGTGATCTGGAAGATGACCGAGGAACAGTGGGACACGGTGATCACCGTGAACCTCAAGGGCTACTTCAACTACAACAAGGCCGCCGCGATCGTCTTCAAAGACCAGAAGGGTGGCAAGATCGTCAACATTTCGTCGATCAACGGCATGCGGGGCAAGTTCGCCCAGACCAACTACGCCGCGTCCAAAGGTGGCGAGATTGCCATGAGCAAGTCGCTGGCCCGGGAGTTGGGCAAGTTCAACGTGAACGTGAACGCCATCGCCCCCGGCATGGTCATGACCGAGATGGCGGAACACATCCCGCCAGAGTTTCTCACCAAGGCGATGGACGAGACGGCGCTGGGCCGGTTTGCCACGCCCGAGGAGTGCGCCGACTTGGTGGCCTTCCTCTGCTCCGACCGCGCCCGCCACATCACGGGCGAGGTGATCAAGATCGACGGTGGCCAGTACATGTAACGGGATGCGAGAACGCGATGACTAGAGTGGGGATCATCGGCCTCGGACACGGGGTCTTCGGGCGGCGCAGCGACGCGACGGTCCAGGAGCTGGCTTTCGAGGCCTTCCGGGAAGCGATGGAGGACGCGGGCATCGAGCGGTCCCGAATCGACGCCTCCGTGATCGGCGCCGTACCCGAGTACCACAAACAACGCTCGCTCGCCGGCGTCGTGCAGGAGTACTTGGGCCTCGTGCCCAAACCCACCTGGCTCACCGAGGTGGCTTGCGCGTCGGGCAGCGCTGCCATCCGCACCGCCTGGCTTTCCATTAAGGCGGGCGTGCACGACGTGGTGGCGGTGGTTGGCTGCCAGAAGATGACGGAACTCGGGACCGCCGAGATCCTCGCGCTGATGGGGAGAGTAGGCGAAGTCCAATGGGAGTCCGGCTTCGGCACCACGTTCCCGGGCTACTACGCGATGTTCGCCAAGCGGCACATGCACGAGTTCGGCACGACCAGAGACCAGCTCACCGACGTTGCGATCAAGAACCACTTCTACGGGGCGATGAACCCCAAGGCGCTGTTCCGCAAGGCGATCACCAAGGAGAAGGTTGCGGCGTCGGAGGACGTGGCGACGCCGTTCCAGGTGTACGACTGCTGCGCCAACGCAGACGGAGCAGCCTGCGTGATCCTGGCGCGTGAAGCGGTGGCGAAGGAAGTCTCGTCCGCGCCGGTGTGGCTCAGCGGTATGGGCTGCGCCACGGCAAGCATGTCCGTGCTGCGGCGCCCGAGCCTCGTGGGCCTTCCCAGCGCCGAAGCGGCGGCGGCCCAGGCGTACGCGATGGCGGGCATCACGGCGAAGGACGTGAAGGTCGCGGACGTGCACGACTGCTTCACCATCGCCGAGATCATGGCGTACGAAGACGTGGGGTTCTGCAAGAAGGGCGAAGGCGGGCCTTTCGTGGCCGACCGGCAAACCTACATCGGTGGCACCGTGGCTGTGAACGTGGACGGCGGCCTGAAAGCCAAGGGCCACCCTATCGGCGCGACCGGTGTATCGATGACCTACGAGATCGCAAAGCAGCTCCGCGGTGAAGCCGGAGAGCGGCAGGTACCCGATGCCGACGTCGGCCTCACGCACAACGTGGGTGGCATCGGACAATACTGCTTCGTCCAGGTACTCACGAGGGATTGAGCGATGTTCAAGTGGTTCGGAAGGGTCAACTACACGCCGTACACGAAGGTCTCGGACTTTGCCCGACACCTCAAGAACGGCCGTCTCATGGGCTCCCGCTGCAGACACTGCGGAGCGACGTCGTTCCCTCCGAAGGCTGACTGCGATGCCTGCATGAGCGGCGACTTCGAGTTCGTCGAAGTGAGCGGCGCCGGCACCCTGGTCACGTTCACCAAGATCGTCGCAGCACCGACCGGGTTCGAGGACGTGGCTCCCTACAACATCGGCGTGCTGGATCTCGCCGATGGTGGACGAGCCCTCGCCTGGCTGGGCGAGACCGTGCCCGAAGCGGACATCGCGATCGGGATGGAGCTGCAGTTGGTCCCGCGAATTCTCGAGGAGCTGGAGGAGATCAAGGTCTACTACACCCTGGAGCGCCCCGGCACCACTTGGTCGACGGCCGCGGCAGACGCCTGACGCGGCTGGCGCCGGGATCCGCGCCCCACAGCTCGCAGCAAGCCGCACGCAGAGCGAAGAGGAAGTGATGGATGAGCGTATGACCGTAAAGGTGACCTTCGAAGTCGGGATGCCGACGCCCGATGCACTGGAGAGGCTCACGGCATTCCTGGAGAAGCAGCAGCCAACGTGGGCGGACCAATGACCGACGTCATCACGTTCCCCGAGTGGCAAGACCAGCCACTGGATGAGATCCTGTTCCAGTGCCGTGAGTTGCTCGACGATCCGAGCTACCCCACCGTGCGCCGCTGGCGCGAGGCCGGCGGCAAGGTGATCGGGCACTTCCAGGTGTATTTCCCAGAAGAGATCGTGCACGCCGCCGGCGCCTTGCCGTTCAAGGTCCGCGGCGGGCCGGTGGAAGCCACGCAGGCCGAGTCGCGCTTTGGGTCGTATCTCTGCTCGATCGTCAAGACCTCGCTCGAGCTGGTGTTGAGCCGTCACATCGAGCTGGAGATGTTCGTTACGCATCCCATCTGCGACGCCGCCCGGAACCTGGCGGCCGTCTGGGGCCGCAACTTCACGTACCCGTGTCAGATCCTGTATCTCCCGCAAAATGCCAACTCCGCGCATGCCGTCGAGTACCTGCGCGGGGAATACGACCGCCTGCGCCGGGCGGTACAGGATGTCACAGGCACCGAGATCACGGAGGAGCGGCTGCGGACGTCCCTCGCGGTCTTCAATGAGAACCGCGCACTCCTGCGCGATCTCTATCAGATCAAGCGCGAGTCTCCTTGGCTCGTCGCGGCCGAGGATGCGTATGCGCTGATGGCGGTGGGCGGCATGATCCCGCGGCAGGAACACAACGTGCTGCTCAGGGCCGTGTTGCCACAGATCCGCGAACGCCCGGCCAAGCGCCAGGACCGCATCCGCGTGGTGTACGAAGGCGGATTCTGCGAGCAGCCGCCCCTCGACCTGATCCGGGCCATCGGCCGTTCCTGTTACGTGGTGGACGACGATCTCCTGATCGGCCTGCGGTGGATCCTCGCCGATATCACCGCCGATCGCGACCCGCTGCTCAGTCTCGCCGAGGCGTATCTCGAGCGGTCGTCCTACAGCCCGGTCCAGCATGACCTGCGAAAACCCAAGGAGCGCATGCTGCTCGAACGGATCCGGGCGGCCGACGCCCAGGCCGCGATCGTTACCGCCGCCAAGATGTGCGAGCCGGGGCTCGAGGAGCAGGTCGCTTACACTCGCGCGCTCGACGATGAGAACGTGCCGTACTTCGTGAGCGAGTTCGAGGAAAATATGACGAGCTTCGAGCACCTCGAGGTGCAGCTCGAAACCTTCGTCGAGAACATCCTGTTCGATTGAGAGAGGACCGACTGCTATGGCAGACCTGACCACCGATACCACGATTGTCGGACGGGGCAACAAGGACGGCGCGCGGCTCTTCCGGGAGTGGTTCGACGGGCTCACCCAGGCTGCCGCCGAGGAACGCGGCGGAGCCTATGTGTTCGTGATGGGAAGCCTGGTGGAGCTGCTCCGCACCTTCGATCTCCCCATCGTGTTTCCCGAGATCAACTCGCTCCAGACCGCCGTGCGCCGAGTGGCTCATGAGTATCTGAACGAGGCGGAAGACTACGGATACTCACCGGACATCTGTGGGTACGTCAAAGCCGACGTGGCCACGCAGCTCCGCGGAGGAGAGTTGCCGATGGGTCGGATCCCCAAGCCGGCGATCGCGGTCTACACCAACGCGTGCAACACCTACATCAAGTGGGCGGAGATCTGGGAGCGGATGTACCACGTGCCGACCTTCACGCTCGACGTCCCTGGCACCCGTGGGGAGGGGGCACAGACCTGGCGCGGCCACCCCGACTTCGAGAACGACTGCCGCTACGTGCAGGCGCAACTCCAGGAGCTGATCCCGCTGCTCGAGACGGTCACCGGCATCGCGTTCGACATCGACCGGTTACGCGAGAGCATGCGCGAGGCGAACACGATGAGTCGCGCCTGGAAGCGGGTGCTGGAGCTGAACCAGGCCCGGCCCTCCGTATTCAACGCGCTCACCGACGGTACGATCTTCCTCGGTGTGGCGAACGGCTTCCGCGGCTCGCCGGAAGGGGCGCGCTATTTCGAGGACCTGGTCGAAGAGATGGAGTACAAGAGCGCCAACGGAATCGGGACACTCACCGACGAGCAGTACCGCCTCATCTTCGTCGGCGTTCCGTGTTATCCAATCTTCCGCCGCTTCTCGGAGATGTTCACCGAGCTGGGCGGTAACTTCGTCACCTCCACCTACCTCCGATTTGCCTCGGGCGGCACGAGCTGGGGGTTCGAGTACGACCTGGACCACCCCATCGAGAGTCTGGCCGAAGGCGTGTTGATCAGCGTGCGAGATGCGATGGACAACATGTTCTTCCAAACCGGCATCCTGCTCGAGATGTTCGATACTTTTCGCGCCGATGGTATCGTCTATCATCCCATCAAGAGCTGTCGCACCGTATCCACGGGGCTCGCCGACAACCGGCGTGCCCTCATGAAGGAGCGCGACGTGCCAAGCTTGTTCATCGAGTCGGACATGATGGATCGCCGCGTCGTGTCGGAGGCGCAGCTCAAGAACCGGATCGACGCCTTCTTCGAGGGCCTCGCCGCCCGCCGACAGCAGGCGGCGATCCGCGATCCGTAAGCCTAGAGGACGGAGTACTCCATGGCGTATGCAGCAGGAGTGGACGTCGGATCGACCCAGACAAAGGCCGTGATCATCGATGAGGACCGGAACATCGTCGCCCGGTCGCTCACCGATACGGGGGCCAACGTGATCCGGGCGGCCGAGCAGGCCTTCCATGAGGCCCTGCAGGCTGGCGACCTCCGGGAAGAAGAGGTCGAGTACGTGGTGGGAACCGGGTACGGCCGCTACAAGGTCACGTTCGGCAACACACAGGTCACCGAGATCAGCTGCCACGGCCGCGGGGCGGTGCACATGTTCCCTGAGAGCCGAACCGTGGTAGACATGGGGGGCCAGGACACCAAGGCCATCAGCGTGTCCCCGACGGGCGAGATCGTGGACTTCTGCATGAATGACAAGTGCGCGGCGGGCACCGGACGCTTCCTCGGGGCGGCCTCGAGTGCGCTCGATATCCCGCTCGACGAACTGGGCCCGACGGCGCTCCGCGGCGAGAAGGCGGTCAAGATCAGCACCACGTGCACGGTCTTCGCCGAGTCGGAGGTGTTGTCGTGGCTCGGCAAGGGGAAGAAGATCGAAGACATCCTGCTCGGCGTGCACCAGTCGATCGCGGGCCGCTCGACAGGCCTTCTCCGGCGGGTGGGCATCCACGAGCAAGTGACCTTCACAGGTGGTGTGGCGCGGAACGTGGCGATGGTCGATGCCCTGAACCGGAGCCTGGGCCTCACCGTCAACGTCAGTGACGACTCCCACTATATGGGCGCGCTCGGCGCGGCGTTGTTCGCGCTCGACCACATTCTCGCCGCACGGGCACCAGCCAGGCAGGACGCATGAGTTACACGGTAGGTATCGACGTCGGATCCACGTACACCAAGGCGGTCATCCTGCGTCACGATCAGGCGATCGTGGGCCGTACCATGCTACCCACCGGCTTCAAGCTGACCGAGATCGCCGAGCGTGTGCAACAGGACGCGCTGGCCGACGCGGGGCTCACGCCGGACGATGCGGTATACGTCGTCGCCACGGGGTTCGGACGCCACCAAGTTTCAAATGCCGACGTCAAGGTCACCGACATCACCGCGGCCGCGCGGGGGACCACCCTGCTCTTCCCGGGCACCCAGACGATCCTGGACGTGGGTGGACAGACGATGAAGGCGAGTCGCCTGGGCGACGGAGCCAAGGTCAAGTCGTTCCGCCTGAACGACAAATGCGCCGCCGGCACCGGGGCGTTCCTCGAGAAGACCGCCCGCTACATGGGGTACTCGACAGAGGAGATTGGCCCGTTGGTGGCCACATCGAAGGAGGCGATTACGATCTCCGGCGTCTGCGCGGTGTTCGCGGAATCCGAAGTGATCAATCATCTGTCGCAAGGTGTGGCGCCCGCCGACATCATGCACGGCGCAATCGTCTCCCTGGTCGGCCGATCGGTGCAGCTCATGAAGCGCGTGCGGATGGAGCCGGAATTCACACTGATCGGCGGGATCCTGCGCTTCCGCCGGATGGTGGACGTGATTCGGAAGGAGCTGGGGACCGACGTGAACGTCCCCGAAGGCGACCTCGTGCAGTTCACCTCGGCGCTCGGCGCGGCCGTGCTGGGCCACCGCCGGCTCGCGCAGCTCGCCGCCAAGGGAAGCGAAGCGGCGTCGTGACGACCGACTGGTGTTGACCTCATGACGGACGATCCCACCAGGCGCTCACCTCGCGACGGTGACGCCTCGCCAACCGACCGTCACACCGCCAGGTCGCTCGGACCCATCGTGGAACAAGAGGCGCGGCGGATGCTCTCCGAGACCCAGCTGACCCCGGATCCCGCCCGTGTGGCCGACGGATGGGAGCGGCGGTTCATCGCCGATGGCCAGCGAGCCAAGGAAATGATGGCGCTCTATCGCGACCTGGGGTTCGAGGTGTGCGCCGATCCGATCACGCCCGAGCAGGTCGGTGACGACTGCGCGGACTGCCGACTCCTCATGTTGCTGGACTTCAAGACCATCTACACCCGCAAGGCAAAGTTCGCGCCCTAACCGCCTCGGTCAGCGTCGACGCAGACGCTCTACAACCATATCGCCCATCGCGGACGTCGAAACCCCGCTCCGCGCATCCGCCGACGGGACCGCACCGCTGCGCAACAGGTCGGCCACCGCCTGCTCTACCCGCGCTGCCGCTTGCACATCACCCAGGAAGTCCAGCATCATCCCCACGGCACTGATCGCACCGAGAGGGCACGCGACATTCTTGCCTGTGTACTTCGGTGCCGAGCCGTGAATGGGCTCGAACATGGACGTCTTCCCCGGATGGATGTTGCCCGACGCGGCGATCCCCATCCCGCCCTGCAGCATGGCACCGAGATCGGTGATGATGTCGCCGAACATGTTGGTCGTGACGATGACGTCGAACCACTCGGGGTTCTTGATCATCCACATGCAGCAGGCGTCCACGTACGCGTGGTCCGTCTCGACCTCGGGGAAGTCCCGCGCCACCTGCGCATAGGCACGGGTCCAGATATCGTGCGGCCGGAGGGCGTTGGCCTTGTCGACGAGCGTCACCTTGGCCCGACCTCCCGTCCCACGCTGACCGGCGCGCTGACGCGCCAGTTCGAAGGCGTAGCGCGAGGCCCGCTCGCATCCCTTCCACGTGTAGACGCCGTTCACGAGCGCAACTTCGTCAGGGGTGCCCTTCTTGAGATGTCCGCCGATCTGCGAATACAGGCCCTCGGTGTTCTCCCGCACCACCACGAAGTCGATGTCAGCGGGCGTCTTGCCCTTGAGCGGGCACAGGTGCTCGGCGTACAGCTTGATGGGACGCAAATTGATGTACAGATCGAGCCCAAACCGGAGTCCCAAGATCACCGACCGCTCGACCAACCCCGGCTCGACGTCGGGGTGACCGATCGCTCCCAACAGAACGGCGTCCAGCGTGCGCCATTCGTCGATCACCCGGTCCGGCACCAGATCCTTGGTCTTGAGGTAGTGCTCCCCGCTGTAGGGATACTCGATCAGCTGGTACGCAAACCCCTCAACCGCGGCCACAGCCTCCAGCACCTTCAACCCTTCTTTGAGAACCGCCGGCCCGATGCCATCACCCGGAATCACCCCGATGTCGTAAGACGTCATGCCCCCTCACTCGCTGTGACGATGCCCAAAGTTGCGCCGCGGGCTGCCGGCGCGCGAGGGCCAAGGCTCTCGCCCTGCTCCCGTCGGCGCGTTGTGAGTTCCCCGTCCGGAGCGCATCTTTCCCAATACGGAGTCTGACACACACCCACGAGGATGCTATGGGGACGGGTCTCACTGAAGAGCAACTGATCTACGATTGGTCGAGCCAAGGGGGCGACGACCCACCATCCCCGCGCCTCGCGATGCTGGACGACGAGACGTTGCGGGACGGTCTACAGAGTCCCTCGGTGATCGATCCGCCACTCGGGATCAAGATCAAGATTCTCCATCTCATGGACAGCCTGGGGATCGAGACCGCCGACATCGGCCTTCCCGGATCGGGTCCCCGGCAGCGCGAGGCGGTGGAACGGCTATGCCGCGAGATCGCCGACAACAAGCTGCGCATCCAGGCCAACTGCGCTGCGCGCACCATGGTCGTCGACATTCAGCCGATCGCCGACGTCACGCAGAAGACGGGCGTTCCGATCGAGGCCTGCGTGTTCATCGGCTCGAGTCCCATCCGGCAGTACGCCGAGGAGTGGGATATCGATCACATCCTGCGGCTGTCGCGGGAAGCGGTGGCGTTCGCCGTGGGTGAGGGTCTCGATGTCATGTACGTGACCGAGGACACGATCCGCGCCAACCCCAAGGATCTGCGGGTCCTGCTCACCGCCGCCGTCGACGCGGGGGCCAAGCGCCTGTGCCTCTGCGATACCGTAGGCGCCGCCGTTCCCCAAGGGGTCCGCAACCTCGTCACCTGGGTCAAGCAGCTCACCGCAGAGCTCGGCGTGGCCGACCGGGTCGGCATCGACTGGCACGGTCACCGCGATCGCGGGTTAGATGTGGCGAACACCCTGGCAGCGCTCGAGGCCGGCGCCACCCGCGTGCACGGAACCGCGCTCGGGGTAGGTGAACGAGTCGGGAATACTCCGATGGAGCAGCTCCTCGTGAACCTCCGGCTCCTGGGATGGCGCAATGACGATCTGACGGCGCTGCCGGACTACGTCGACACCGTCTCGAAGGCAGTCGGCGTACCCATCCCTGTGAACACGCCGATCGTGGGCCGCGATGCGTTCCGCACGGCGACGGGCGTGCACGCCGCGGCCGTGATCAAGGCGCAACGGAAGGGTGCGGCCTGGCTCGCTGACCGGGTCTACTCGGGCGTGCCGGCGAGTTGGGTGGGCCGAGGGCAGGAGATCGAGATCGGCCACATGTCAGGCGCGTCGAACGTGATCTTCTACCTCCAGAGTCGGGGTCTGGCCACGAATCAGCACGTGGTGCAAGCCGTACTCGCGGTCGCGAAGAAGTCGGAGCGGCTGCTCACCAAGGAAGAGATCCTCGAAGCGGTGGAGTCAGTGACAGCGAAGCCGTGACCCTGGCAGGCGGGAGGCGCCATGCACTCCCCGGCAGTCGAGCACCGTGCGTACCTGGTCCCCACCGGATTCCTTGACGCGGATCACGCCGCCGTTGTCGCTTTTGCGACGGGAGCCGCGAGGAGCGCAGCGGACGCTATCGAGCGTGCCACGGCACTCTACTACGCCGTACGTGACCGCATCCGGTACGACGCCCACGACATCGACCTTCGCCCGGAGGCAATGCGGGCCAGCAGCATCCTCGCCCGCGGAGCGGGCTTCTGCGTTGCCAAGGCCGTGGTGCTCGCCGCGGCCGCCCGAGCGCTCGAGATCCCCAGCCGGCTCGGGTTCGCCGATGTCAGGAACCACCTCGCAACGGAATCGATGCGCCGTGCGATGGGAACCGATCTGTTTGTCTTCCATGGCTACGCAGAGCTGTGGCTCCAGGGGCGGTGGGTGAAGGTCACACCGGCGTTCAACAAGGCGCTGTGCGAACGCTTCGGCGTGGCACCCCTGGAGTTCAACGGACGACACGATAGCCTGTTCCAGCAGGTGGATCGGGACGGGAAGCGCTACATGGAGTACGTGTGCGACCGCGGGCAGTGCGCGGACCTACCCCTGGATCGGCTCCGCGCCGCCTTCGAGGACCACTACCCGGCGCTCGTCTCGGACGGCGTCTACGCCGTGGACCGACGGGAGGGATCTGGATCGTGAGACTCATGTCCGGCAACGAGGCCATGGCCCTCGGCGCGTGGGAAGCCGGCGTGGCGTTCGCGGCCGGCTACCCCGGCACGCCGAGCACCGAGGTGCTGGAGCGGCTGGCCGAATACGAGGAAGTGGACGCCCACTGGGCCACCAACGAGAAGGTGGCCTTCGAGGAAGCGATGGGCGCGGCGCTGGGCGGCGCCCGCAGCATGGTGACCATGAAACATGTGGGCCTCAACGTGGCCGCCGATCCCTTCATGGTCTTCCCCTACGCCGGCACCAATGCGGGCTTCGTCGTGCTCGTTGCCGACGACCCCGGCATGTACTCCTCACAGAACGAGCAGGACAGCCGCTACTTCGCCAAGGTCGCGAAGGTGCCGATCCTCGAGCCCGCGGACGCCGCGGAGGCTCGACGGTTCACGGCCGCGGCATTCGAGTTGAGTGAACGGTTTCGCACGCCGGTCATGCTGCGGAGCACTACCCGCCTGGCCCACACACGCAGCCGCGTGGAGCCGGGTGAGCGGCGCGAGGCGGACCGACAGCCGTTCTCACGACAGGTGAGTCAGTTCGCCATCCCGGTATACGCCCGCTTCCGCCGCGTGGAACTGGAGGACAAGCTCGCCCGACTCAGGGAATTCACGGAGGAGTTCCAGGGCAACGTCGTCGACGAGGGCAGCGACCCGATCGGGATCGTTACCCACGGGATCCCGTATCAGTACGTGAAGGAGGTGTGTCCCAACGCAACGGTCTTCAAGCTGGGGATGCTCTATCCGTTGCCTCGGCGCCGACTCGAGGAGTTCTGTCGCCGGTTCGACACCGTCTTCGTGGTGGAAGAGAGCGAGGGCTTCGTCGAACAGGAGCTGGCGAGCTTCGGGATCCGCAATGTGATCGGGAAGGCACGGTTCACCAACGTCGGAGAACTGAGCGCCGATCTGGTGAAGGCGGGCCTGACGGGGGCGCCGGTGCGACCCGACTTCAGCACGGACATCGCCATCCTGCCGCGCCCACCAGTGTTGTGCGCCGGGTGCCCGCACCGCGGCGTGTTCAACGCGCTCAAGAAGCTCGGAGTGCTGGTCACGGGAGATATCGGCTGCTATACCCTCGGATGTCTCCCGCCCTACGAAGCGATCCATACCACCTTCTGCATGGGAGCCAGCATCGCCAATGCTACGGGGTTCCACCGCGCGGGTGAAGAACGGGTGGTAGCGGTGATCGGAGACTCGACGTTCCTGCACAGTGGCCTGCCGGGCCTGGTGAGCGCGGTCTACAATCGGGTCCCGACGACGATGGTGCTGCTGGACAACGGCACCACGGGCATGACGGGGCACCAGGAACACCCCGGCACCGGTCACACGCTCAAGGGCGATACGGCTCCCGCGGTCAACTACGAAGCGCTGATTCGGGCCATCGGGGTGCAGCACGTGGAGGTCGTGGATCCGTGGGATCTGGAGTCCACGGAGCGCGCGATCCGCGCCGGGCTCGAACACTCGGGGCCGGCGGCGATCATCGCACGGCGCCACTGCCGGCTGCTCCCGGTGGAGAAGGCGGAACAGCGTACACCGTACACGGTCGTGCTCGACGAGTGCATCGTGTGTGAGGAATGCATGGAGTCGGGGTGTCCCGCCCTCGTGTGGGAGGACGACGGCCCTCGGATCCATGACTGGGAGTGCGTCGGGTGCTCGCTGTGCGCACAATTGTGCCCGGTCGACGCCATTGTCGCCGCCGAGGTGGCATGAGATGCCAGTGACCAACGTGCTGATCGCCGGCGTCGGCGGACAGGGTACCATCCTGGCCAGTGAACTCCTTGCCATGGCCGCAATGACCGCTGGCTACGACGTCAAGCAGGGGGAGTTTCACGGCGTCGCCCAGCGGGGCGGCTCGGTGTTCAGCCACGTGAGGTTCGGGGAACGTGTCTACTCCCCCATGGCCCCCCGTGGCAGCGTGGACTATATGCTCGCGCTGGAGCAGCTCGAAGCACTTCGGTACGCGCACTTCGTGAAGCCCACCGGCACGGTCCTGGTCAACGATCATCGGGTGGAGCCGATCCGCGTGGCCGACGAGCGTCCCTACCCCGAGAACGCGATGGGCTTTCTCGGGCAACAGGGCTTCCGCGTCGTCATGCTCGACGCTACCCGCACGGCGCTGGAGTTGGGCAACTACCGCGCGGCCAACGCGGTGTTGCTGGGCGCCCTGGCCGAATTCCTGGAGATCCCGGGCGAGGTATGGGAACGGACGCTCGAGGAGCGCGTTCCGACCCGGTTGCTCGAGTTGAATCGCCGCGCGTTCGCGGCCGGCCGTACCGCCCTCACGCGGGCCGGAGGCTCGACCGCACTACCGGACGCGACGTCGTCGAGTCCGTGAGGGCTCGACTTGGCGGCAGTGGCTCGGTCAGTTCCACCGCTTCCCGTGGCAGGTGAAGCACGACGGTTGCCCACTCAAGCCGCCCATGAGGTCGGCACCGTGGCACGCCGTGCAGTTCACCACGGGATCGTTGAGCCCCGGCCTGTGCATGGCGCCGCTCTGGTTGATCGTGTGATCGGCGGGCGCGTTGCCCGATCCCGCGATGTCATCACCGCACGCGGTGAACGCGACAGCAGCTAGGAGGACCGCGCAGCCGACCAGCCCGGCCGGTCGCCGATAGCCGCTTCTCGGTTTCGATCTGCTCATACGTTGACCGTCCTTTGGTAGTCCGCTCCTACGACACCCGAGCGGCACGCGTCTGACACCATGAACTCCGCCGACAACTTGGCCTGGAGCGCCAGCGCCTCGTCGAGCGGAACCCCGCAGGAGCGCTGGATGCACTCCATGATGGCCTTGCGACCCGCATCGGTCTCCGGGGCACCAGCCGGCGGGAGCCCACTCACGTCAGCCGGCACCTGGACCTTTCCAGCCACGAGCTTGCGCTGCGTGACGCCGTGCTTGCCCCCGCCTGCAATCTTCCAGGCCGTGCCAAGGGCCTCGTCCAGCGGCCCTGCATAGTCGATCAGCCATCCTACCGCTTCGGGGGCGCGCACCGGACGCCCACTCAGGAGGAGGTGCACCAGCTTGTGCCGATCGGCCTCACCCACTCTGCGGAACGGCCAGTGGCACGCCTCCATTCCGGGCACGACCGGAAGGGTCACCTCGGGAAACCCCAGGGAGGCGCCCTCGACCGCTACGAGAAAGTGGCAATGCGCCAGGAGTTCCAGCATGCCGCCCAACGCTCGCTTGCCGGCAATGAAGCCCACCGACACGGCAAAGTCGTCGTGGAGTCTGCGCGCCGTGCGGGACCAGCCGCCGGCGATCCGCTCACCGTCTTCCTCGCGCTCCAGCGCGGGATAGAACTCCGCGGTGTCGGCGCCCACCATCTGCGTGGACAGGTGGAAATCGCCGGTCACGATCACCCGGTCGATCCTCGCGGCGGTGAGCCAGTCGAGCGCCCGGTTCAACTCCGCATCGACGTCGCGGTTGTACGACTCCCGGCTGATCGTCACCAGCCCGACGGTGCCGTCGTGCTCGGCGTTCACGTAGAGCTGCTGCCAGTCCGGGGTGTCCATGCCGCCAATCGCCTTGGGATGCCACGCGCTCTTCGCTGCCGCGGGATGGAGGCGATGATAGGCCGTGACGGTCTCGACAACACCGTCGGGCCCGGCTTCCCGCATCAGGGCAAGCACACCGCGACGGAATTGGGCACACAGCTCCCCGATAGCGTTCAGATGCGCGAGGTGTGCCCGCTTTTCGTGCAACATGAGGCTCGTCATCTGGTACACCGGTCCCAGGAGCCACGTGCGGAATTCCTCCTCGTCGTCGTCGTCCAACGACCAGTTCACCAACGGGCGGAAGTGATTGGGCGGATACCAGTCCTGCCCGCTGTCCTTGTGCGCCTCCAGCTCCGGTGTCGGCCGGAACACCTCACCGTACTGCTCCGCCAAGTGATGGAGGCACGACCACGTGAGGAAGTTCGCACCCTTGGCACCGATGGCGTCGTGCGCGCGAAACGGGTTGGGTCCTGCGAGCTTGCGCGCGAACTTGTCGACCTTCCAGTACGGCATGTTGCGCGCGTGGTGATACCGAAGTCCCGCGAGCGTGAACCCGCAGAACAACACGTCCAACACGAACGACCAGTGGTCGCTCACCGGCACGGGAATGAGCCCAAGCGCCCAGAGCAGCTGCGTGAACGCCGACGGCTTGGGCTCGACGATCTCCCACACCTTGTTGATCTCGTGGGGGAACGCCGGATGCGCAATCCCGACACCCAACTCGGCGCTGGGGAAGCCCGAGGTCACCGACCGGATCTCGATCTCGGAAAACGCCTCCCGGAAGACTCGGTAGTGCGCGCGCTTCACCTCGAGGATCTCCGGGATCGCCTCGAGCAGGAAGCGCGGCTTCAGATTGGCCAGCTCCGGCGGGAGGTGCTTCCCGTCGTACGTGAGCCGGACGATGTTGGCCATGATGCGCGCCGCCCCGTCGGGTCCGAACGCCTGCACGAGGCCGGGATACTGCCCACCGATCCCGTCGGGGGCGTTGGGAAAGTCGAGCGCCACGATTCGCACACCGTATGGCTCGAGCCGAGAGCCCAACTGCATGGTCTTCCCCGCGCCGACGATCCCGTTGGCACCCGAGATCACCATGGCGCCGCGACCCGCGGCCGGCCCGAACACGCGGTCCACCAATTCTCCCACGTCGGCCGGCGGCCGACCGTTCTTGAACAGGTCGAGAACGTTTCCCAGCCCAATCGTCTGGAGGGTCGGCTGTCTCATCCCCGTGGTCATCCCCTCACGCTCCTTCCGACACCTTCAGAATCGCCGCAATACCCACGTCCCCGGCGGCGCACCCGAAGACCAGCACGTAGCCACCCCCGAGGTCGACGGCCTCCTCGAGCGCCTCGATCACGATGCGTGTGAGCGTCGGACCTTGTGGGTGACCCCACACCAGCGAGCTACCCGTCGTATTCATCTTCTTCCAATCGAAGTCCATGACGCGGGTGAACACGGCATCGTTCACGGCAAACGGGTTGTGGTTCTTCACCACGATCATGTCGGCCATCGTGAGACCCGTATCCCCGAGCAGCTTTTTGACTGCCAGGGCCGGCGCTTCCGGCATCAGGCTCGGCTGGGTGCGCACGACCGACTTTGCCACGAACCGGATGTCGATCTCCGGTCGCGGACTCAGCTCCTTCGCCCGCCCACGCGTCGTCACTAGGAGCGACGCCATGCCATCGGACGCGTGGGTCTGCGTACCGCCTGTCACGCAGGTGTCCAGCTCCCGCATGGCGCGCAGCCCCTCGAGCGTCAGCTTCCGCACGCCGAGGTCGTCGTCGATTCGTCCGAGCGGGCGACCCTGGAGGTTCAACACCTCGAGCGGCACGAGCACGCGGTCGAGAAAGCCCGACCCTTTCGCCTCGAAGTACTGCTCGTGCCGGTACAGCGCGACCTCGTCCACTTCTTGGCGATCGATCTTGTATTTGCGCGCGGCCAAGCCCGCCGTGGTGATCATGGCGTTCCCGGTGGCGGGATCGAACCCGAAGTTGTCCCACACGTCGCTGATCGGCAGGGTCCGCTCGTGCGCCCGTCGCTCGGGAAACACACCAACCGGCGAATCACTGGTGCGGTCGAACGTGAGCACACCCACCACGTCGTGCGCACCCGTATCGACCTCCGCCCCGGCGAGGAGCACTGCCTGCAGTCCCGTGGCACACGCCTGCTCCATGTGAAAGCCCGGAACCCGGTGACCCATGCAACTCGCCACGAGCGGCGCATTCCAGAACTTCCAGTGCCAGGGAATGGTGGAGCCGATGACCAGATAATCGAGCGTGTTGGTCGGAACCTGCCGCAGACCCAGAATCCGGTTCATCGCCTCGCCCGCGAACTGCCCGATATTGACCTCGGCGAGGGCGGACGTCTGCCACGCGGGGAAGTAGCTGCTGCCCCACGTGCCGTAGGGGATTCGGGCTTTGCCGAACATCGATGAGGGCTTCGTCACGACGATGTGAGTGCTTGGGGTGAGAGCGCACTGACGGAGCGCCGGAATCCCGTCCGCGTCACGCCGGACTGCTCCTTAAGCTAACCGCGCGGCCTAGCCGGCGACCATGGGCCGCGTCGAATGTGGCCGCGCGGGGACGATCACAGCCGCCCGTGGTGTACCAGCGCGTAGAACGCCAGTACCGCCCCGGTGATCTCGATGAATAGAAACACATACATCAGTCGGCTCGCCACGCCCTCGACGAGGATGCCGATGAGCCGACCCGCCGCGACCCCGGCAAGGGCCAGGCCGGCAGCGGCCAAGCCCGCACGCGTCCAGTCGGGCCACAGCGCGCTCACGCCGAGGAAGACCCCGAACGCGAGCACGAACCCGCCATACGTGGCACGCAGGTCCGTGCGCGCGGTGGGCGTTGGGACGAGGATCTCGATGTAGCGCGCCCACGCCACCGGAGCCGAGAGAAAGCCCACCCCGATGGCCGCGAACCCCACGGCAACTACCCAGAGAAATCCCTGCTCGAGAGTCATGGCGCCACCTTCACGTCGTGAATGAGGGCCTGGTGCTTCGAAGATATCCCGTCGCCGCGGTGAGACCAGCGTGCGACGAGCGCCGCACGCCGCCTAGGCGGTCGTTGGGCTTGGGGGCACAGCGACCGACCGCTCCGCCTCCCGCGCCACTCGCCGGCCATCGTCGACGTTCACCAGGGTGAGCAGGATCGCTCCGACGACGAAGAAGACGACGATCGACAGAATGGCACTACGACTCGATCCGGTAAGCGCCAGCATGAGGCCGAAGATCGCCGGACCGAAGATCCCGGCGAATTTCTCGAACACGGCGAACAGCCCGAAAAACTCACCCGACTCGTGTCGTGGGATCATGCTCCCGAACAACGACCGGCTCAGCGCTTGCGTGCCGCCCTGGACCATGCCGACGAGCGCGGCCAGTACGAAGAAGTGGGTCGCCGTCCGCATGAAATACCCGACCACCGTGATGCCCACGTACGCCGCGAGGCCCATGAAGATCGCGGACTTCGAGCCAATGCGGGTGGCGAGCTGGCCAAACAGAAACGCAAACGGGATCCCCACGAACTGGACGAGCACGATTGCCCCGATCAGCGCGCCGCGTTCGATCCCGATCTCTTCGCCATAGATGGCCGCCATCCGGATGATCGTGCCAATGCCGTCGTTGTAGATGAGAAACGCGACGAGCAGGAGGAACGCGTTCCGATAGCGCCGGAGCTCGCCAAAGGTCCTTCGCAGCCGGCCAACCGCGGCCCGCACCGGGCCCAGCCGCCGCTCCGAGTCGTCCACGACTCGCACCTTGGGCTCCGGCACCCGCCGAAACAGGGGAATGGCAAACAGCGCCCACCACACGGCGGTCGCCACGAAGGCGAGCCGCGCCGGTAGCGACGCCTCCGCGGGCGTGAGACCCTCGCCCGAGGGGAGCCCGACTAGATCCGGCCGCTGGATGGCGACCAGGCTCACGAGCAGAATCAGTCCGCCGCCGACGTATCCCAGGGCGTATCCCGCCGTCGACACCCGGTCGATCTCCCTCGTGTCCGCGACGTGCGGGAGCAGGGAGTCGTAGAACACGAAGCTCCCGTTCGCGCCGATGTTGGCCAGCACGAAGAGCACCGCGCCAATGAGCCACCCGCCACGGGGAATGAAGAACATGAGCGCGATGGCGACGACGCCGAGCGCCAGGAACCCGCCCAACATCTTCTTCTTGAGCGGCTTGTAGTCGGCGATGGCGCCGAGCAGCGGCGAGAGCAGCGCGATGATCGTCAAGCCGATCGTGGTCGCGATACTGTGGCGGAACGTGGCAGTCGCGCGCGGCAGGTCGGCGCCGGCGTAGGACGAGAAGAAGATCGGGAACACCGCCGTCACGACGATGACGATCATGGCCGAATTGGCCCAGTCGTACATCGCCCACGCGCGCTGCTCGGGTGTGCGGAGACCGATGCGGGCGAGGAGGCCGGGGGAGCGCTCGGAACGTGCCGTCACGGACGGTGCATCCGCGGCCATGAGGAGGTCTGCCGGAAAGAGATCAGAGGCGCCCGAACCGGGCCAAGGCTCCGGGAGCGTCTCGGTGAAGATACGGGGGATCGAAAGCGGCGCCAGCGAGCGACGAGCCGCCTACTGATTCGTCGCCACTCGCAGCTCGCCGGATGCCCTGAGACCCAGGAACGACCGCATGACCGACGCGAGCTGCGAGTGGTGGCTCATCTCGCCGCTCCGCATGCCGATCAGCGAGAGGGTTCGCCCCGAGTTCAGTACCAGGCGTACGACATAGCACTGGTGTGTCAACTTCGGCAGCCACCGCTCCACCACCGTTCGGGGCAGGCGGGACCGGAACTCCGAGAAGTCGACCTCGACGACGTCGCGAATCTGGACGGTCACCCGCTCGGAACCCATCAACCCGCGTCGCAAGACGATGACCTCGTCCGCCTGCTTGTCGAACGTCGCCGTCACCACTCGTGCCCGAATGCCAACCAGAATGGGCGGCACCACGATGAGTACGAGCCCCAGCACAAACACCAGCGGCTGCCGCTCCAGTGTGCCGTACGCGGTTACGAGCACACCCATCAATGCGGCAAAGCTCGTGAGCAGCCAGGCGGCCCACGGCTCGTGGCGGATCACGAGTTGGGTGTCGGTCTGTCGGACGATCTCCATCCTGATCCCTGCGAACGCGACGACGGCACGCCAGCGCGAATACGGTGTGACGCTCTCGCGCGGAAGATTCCCGATGAACCGCCAGGCGCAAGATGGCTTATTGTTGATCAATAAACTTTTATTGACAAACAATAAAGCGCTTGTTATCGTGCGATATGGATCTCACGCCGGCACGGACGCCGGAGCGTGGGACCAACCGGAGGTACTGACCCACGAATGGCCATTCGCGTGAACCTCGATTTGCTACTGGTCCAGCGTGGCCTGAGCCTCACCGAACTGGCCGAACGGGTGGGGATCACGATTCCCAACCTGTCGATCCTCAAGACCAACAAGGCTCGCGCCGTGCGGTTTTCCACGTTGGAGGCCATCTGCCGAGAGCTGGACTGCCAGCCCGGTGACGTGCTGGAGTATCGGAGCCACAAAGCCCGCTAACGTATGCGACCGCCGCCGTGGTTGCGATTCAGGGAATCCAGGCGGCCCGCATGTCGCGACCGTTCTGATGGAGCGTCAGTGCAACGATCTTCCCTTGCTCCACGACGAAGCTGAGTTGGGCATCCACCACCGTGTAGAAGAACTCGGTGCTGGAGGAGGGATAGACCTCGAACCGCGGTTGTCCGGTGAGTTGCGCGAAGAGCCTCCCGTCCTCGGCGGTCACGTCGAATACCACGCCCGGCGCGAGTTGATACCGTCCGCTGTACTCCGCGAGGACTCCCGGATCGACAGCCACCGCAACGCGAACTTCCTCAAGGGGCAGGCCTGGGTCCAATAGATGGTACCCGATGTCGTCCGCGCTGCGGTTGGAGTTGGTCAGGACCACGACCCCGCGGCTCCCGTCACGCCGGAACCCTACGAAGCTCCGGTATCCGCCCGTTCCCCCGTTGTGCCACACGATCTGACGACCGTCGCGAGTGAGGATGTGCCAGCCGAGCCCGATCTGCATGGCATCGGATCCCGCCCGGTGACGCGGCTCGTGCGATGCCTCCATGGCGGGGAGGAGCGGCGTAGTCAGCAGGCCCATGTTGGCCCGAACGAACCGGACCATGTCGCCGGCGGTGGAGCGCAGCGCTCCCGCCCCGGCGAGTGTCGGGATGTCCCACTGCGACACCGCCGTCGTGCCGACGTGTCCCTGCGCCAGACGAGCGCGCATGTCGGGTGTCAAGGCGATGCCCGTGCTGGTCATCCCCAGTGTGTTCGCCATCCGGGCTGCGATCAATGCCTCGTATGTCGTGCCGGCACGGAGCGCCAGCACGTGTCCAAGCAGGCCGAAGCCGTAATTCGAATACTCGTACTCCGCACCCACGTCACGACGAAGCGTGTGGCCTGAGAGAAAGGCGTACAGCTGCTCCACCGTATAGTCGGCGTATGGATTGGCCGGATCGGACGGCGTGAGATTGGTGGGAAGGCGCGGTAACCCTGAGGTGTGGGTCGCGAGGTCCACCATCGTGATCGGGCGTCCATCGCGCATCGGGACGGTGACCGTCGGCGGTAGGTACTTGTGGATGGGATCGTCGAGCGCCACCTCGCCGCGGCGAACCATGTCGGCAAGGAGGATCCCGGTGAACGCCTTGGTGATGGAGCCGATCTCGAACACGGTATGCTCGTCCACCGGTGCCCCCGTCGAGTCCCGCGATCCATACACGGAGTAGGTCGTGCCACCGGGTGTTACGAGTCCAATCACGATGCCGGTGTTGTAGGCGTGGTCCACCCGGGCCTGCACGGACTGCCGCACCTCATCGGGGATCGTCGGGGCCTGACCGTAGGCCAACGACGGCGCGACCAGACCGACAGCCGCCGCAACTACGACAAGTATTCGCTTGATCACACGCGCATCACCCTGCATCACGCCCTCCAAGAGTGTCTCACAGGAATCTGTGGAGAATAGACGCCAAGCCGAACGCAGCCAATGGCCGATACACGTTTGCGCCGTTTGGCCCATCACGATACACTCCTCCCAATCGACCCTGTCACGTGACATCGGGAGTGTTACCACTATGCGCAAGCTGATCATGATCTTGCTCGCCTCTTTCATCCCAGCGCCCGGCGCGGCGCAGGACGCGGCAGCACAGGCGAGCGACATCCTCCATTCGATCCTGCTTCCGCGGACGTCGCAGATCCTACGTGAGTCCGGCGTGCCTGACGAAGAGGTGCAGTCGGTCATCGAGGCCGCCCGACGGCGCCGCGTGCCGCCGCAAGAGACGCAGCAAGTGCTCGAGCAAACGCTCGAGTCTGTCCGGGAGCACGGACCCGTCGACAACTTCGGTGCGTTCGTGCAGGATCAGCTCGCAGCCGGCTTGCGAGGACGCGATCTGGCCGCCGCGATCCATGCCGAACACGCGCGGCGGGGGATCGGCAAGGGGAAGAAGCTGGAGTCGAAGAAGGCGCGCGGCAAAGCGCAGGCCGAGCAAGGACGCCTCATGCGCGACCAGCCGGAGCCGATGGACGAGCCGGCGCGTGGCCAGGGGCGCGAGCGGCGTCCCGCGGAGGTGGGGGATCGGCCCGGCGCGCGACCGGATCCGGCAGTGAGAGATCGACGACCCGCCGGGCGCGACACGGTCCGGGGCCGGCGTGACACGCTTCCTGAGCGGGGAGGAGGAGGACGATGAGGACCTACGCACTACTGCTGGCAGCGGCCGCCCTGGTCGCGTGTGGTGACTCCGAGCCGGTGTCCGACCAAGCGGCGCAACAGCCGGCCGCGCCGCCTTCGTGGGTTGGAAACGTCGGCCGCGTCGCCAACGCTATCGAGCGCACCCCGGCTGCCGCCGACTCGATTCTCGCTGCGAACAACATGACCCGGATGGCGCTCGATTCCCTGTTGTACGTAATCGCCGCGGATCCCGCGTTGACCGCGGCGTACGAGGCCCAGCGCACCAAATAGCGCGCTCACGGAGGCACACATGGTGCCCAAGTTCTCGTTCCTCGCGCAGGCCGCCGTCACGGGCGGCCTGTTGTTGCTTTTCACCGGGGGAGCCGCGATCGCGCCCCCTGCATCGATCAACCTCGCACCGACCGTCGCCGTCTCGTTTCCTGCATCGGTCAGCACCGGCCCCCTCGACGGCCGGATCATCCTCGTGTTCGCCGTGTCCGATGCCAGCGAGCCCCGCAACCAGGTGACGTCGGGGATCGACGCCCCACAGGTGTTCGGCATCGACGTCGACGCGATGGCCCCGGGCACCACCGCCACGATCGACGGCTCGGTGTTCGGGTACCCCATGGAGAGCCTGAACGAGGTTCCGACGGGCCGGTACTACGTTCAGGCGGTGCTCCACAAATATGAGACGTTTCGGCTCGCCACCGGCCACACGGTGAAGCTGCCCATGGACCGTGGCGAGGGGCAGAACTGGCGACGGGCGCCAGGCAATCTCTACAGTAGGCCGCGCTGGATCGATATCGATCCGCAATCGCCGGAACCGGTCCGGATCGTGCTCGATCGGGTCATGCCGCCGATTCCGGACCCGCCGGAGACCACGTACGTCAAGCATGTCAAGATCCAGAGCAAGCTCCTGACCGAGTTCTGGGGCCGTCCGATGTACCTGGGTGCCCACGTGCTGCTTCCCAAGGGGTTCGACGAGCATCCGGAGGCACAGTACCCCCTGATGGTGTTCCACGGCCACTTCCCATACGACTTCGGCGGATTCCGCACCGAGCCGCCCGACACGACCGCACCGTGCACGTACAGCGCCCGATTCGACGTCGACTGCTACAACCGCATTCAGCAGGGGGAGGCGTACGATTTCTACCGGGCGTGGACCAGCGACACGTTTCCGCGCTTCCTCATCATCGAGGTGCAACACGCCAACCCGTACTACGACGATTCCTACGCGGTGAACTCGGCGAACCTCGGCCCGTACGGCGACGCCCTTCAATACGAGTTGATCCCGCACATCGAAGAACGATTCCGCGGGATCGGCGAAGGCTGGGCGCGGTTTACCTATGGTGGATCGACGGGCGGATGGGAGGCGCTCGCCGTGCAGGTGTTCTATCCCGACGAATACAACGGGACGTTTGCCGCCTGCCCCGATCCGATCGATTTCCGCGCCTACACGCTGGTCAACCTCTACGAGGACGAGAACGCCTATTTCCGCACAGGCCCGTTCAAGCGAGTGGCCGTGCCCGGTCATCGCAACTGGCTCGGTCAGATCGATCGCGGTCTGGTGGACGACAACCATCTCGAGTTGGTGATAGGGACGAAGAGCCGTTCCGGGGGTCAGTGGGACATCTGGGAGGCCGTCTACTCACCCATGGGGGACGACGGCTACCCACAGCGGATTTGGGACAAGCGCACCGGGACCATCGACCCGACCGTTGCGGCGTACTGGAAGGAGCACTACGACCTGCGACACATCCTCGAGCGTGACTTGAAGACGCTGGGACCAAAACTCGAGGGCAAGATCCACATCTACGTGGGAGACATGGACAACTACTACCTCAATAACGCCGTCTACCTCATGGAGAACTTCCTAGAACGCACGAGGGATCCGTACTACGGTGGTGAGGTAGACTATGGCAACCGCGCGGAGCATTGCTGGAACGGCGACCAGCTGAACGGCAACCACATCTCTCGGCTCCGCTACAACACGATGTACGTGCCGAAGATCCTGAAGCGGATGGAGACGACGGCGCCTCCGGGAGCCGACGTGTCGAGTTGGCGGTATTAGGAACCCGTGCAGTGGGCAGGGTACAGCGTGCAGCGTGGCGAGAGGATGAGAGACAGCAGGAAGTGGGGAGCAGTCGGGTGACCACTCGCTTGCCACTGCTCATCACGACGCTCATCACACTCCTGGGCGTGGGCGGCCCCGACGACGACAAGTCTGCCAAACTGCCTGCTCGCAGCTACATCTGCTACCGAGCACGTGCACCGCTCGCGGTGGACGGGCGCCTCGACGAGGCCTCGTGGCGGCGGGCCGTCTGGTCGGAACCGTTCGTCGACATCCTCGGCGACTCGGCACCGCCCCCTCCGCTGCGTACCCGGGTCAAGCTCCTGTGGGACGACGAGTACCTCTACATCGGTGCGGAACTCGAGGAGCCCCACCTCTGGGCAACGCTCACCGAACGCGACGCCGTGATCTATCAGGACGATGATTTCGAGGTATTCATCGATCCGGACGGAGACACCTACAACTACTACGAGATCGAGATCAATGCCCTCGGGACCGTTTGGGACCTGTTCCTGGTGAAGCCGTACCGGGACGGTGGACCCGCAATCACCGCGTGGGATATCGCGGGACTCCACTCGGCAGTGGCGCTCGACGGCACCATCAACGATCCGAGCGATCGGGACTCTGGGTGGACGGTCGAACTGGCCATTCCGTGGCACGTGCTGGCTGAAGCGGCTCCTGGACAACGGCTCCCACGAGACGGCGAGATGTGGCGGTTCAACTTCTCCCGCGTCGACTGGGATCTCGACATCGTGAACGGTCGGTACGAAAAGCGACGAGACCCCGATACGGGTCGCCCGCTCGCTGAGCATAACTGGGTGTGGTCGCCGCAGGGCGCCGTGAACATGCACATGCCGGAGCGCTGGGGGCGTATCGAGTTCAGCGATGCCTTGGTGGGGCGAGCGGGGTCGCGGTGAGGAATGGGAAAGGGGAAAGGGGAAGAGGGAAACGGAATGTCATGAAGCGGCGTGAGTTCGTCCGGCGGGTTGGCCGCACCGCGCTCGGGGCGGGAGCGCTGTCTCTGGGCTTCAGCGCGGGCTGCGGCCGACGGCCAATTCGTAACTGGGTGTGGGTCCACGGTGGGCGGGAACGGAGCGGTGACGAGTGGCGCCTGCGGTTTGCCAAGATCCGTGAGGCTGGGATCGGTGCCGTGCTGGTGAGCGGCGGCGACCTTGATACGCTGGCCGGAGCGGCACATGCCGAAGGCCTGCAGTTCCACCGCTGGATCTGGACGCTGAACCGCAGCGGCGACCAATGGGTCAAGGAGAACCATCCGGAATGGTTCACCGTGAGCCGCAACGGCGATTCCACCCTGGAGAAGCCGCCGTACGTCGGGTACTACCAGTGGTTGTGTCCCACGCGCCGGCCGGTGCGGGCGTACCTACGCCGCGTCGTGGACGAAATCGCGAGCGATCCCTCGGTGGACGGTGTCCACCTGGACTATGTGCGGCATTCGGACGTCATTCTCCCCATTGGGCTCTGGGAGAAATACGGACTGGTGCAGGATCGCGAGCATCCCGAGTTTGACTTCTGCTATTGCGAGGTCTGCCGAGACACCTTCCGGAGCCGCACAGGTACGGACCCGCTGGAGCTGCCGGACCCAACCACCGATGTCGCCTGGCGCGAATTCCGCTGGGAAGGCGTCACCCAGCTCGTGGGCGAGCTGGCCGATGCGGTGCACGGGCGGAACAAGACGATCTCGGCGGCGGTCTTCCCCACTCCCACGCTGGCGCGGACGCTTGTCCGCCAGGCTTGGGAGCAATGGCCGCTCGATGCGGTCTTCCCCATGCTCTACCACGAGTTCTATCGCGAGTCCGTTGCGTGGATCGGATCCGCCGCCGCAGAGGGCATCGCAGCCCTTCCACCGAGCCGTCCGCTCTATGCCGGCCTGTTCGTCCCGAGCCTCCCGCCCGCTGAGCTCGCTGAGGCCGTGCGCGTGGCGCGCGACGGGGGTGCGGCCGGGGTCGCGCTGTTCGAGATGGACGGACTCACCGACGAGCACCTGGCGCGCTTCGCCGCCGCCGCGCGCAACGGGTAGCCCTCCCCAGCCACCACTCGTTGGGGCCTGGTTCTAACGTTCGGGCCCGACGCTCGTCTCACCTCGGGGGTTCCTACCCCTGGATGCCCTTCCCTCTCGGTCAACGGCACGTCGGGGCAAGACGTATCTCAAGTGAGGGGCGCATTGGGCCATCTGGTGCACACGCGGAGTTCGGGGATGATCGAGCGGCTGTTGCGGCGATGCGGTGGATGACCGTTCTGGTGGGTGCCGTTGCTGCCGGTCCCGCCTGGGCACAGGTGGGGTTCACCACGGACATCCTTACCGGTGTGGTCGTGGATCCGGCGGGCGCGCCGCTGGCCGATGTGCTGGTCGAGGCGGTGTCCCTGGACACGGAGATCGCCCGCTCGTCCAGGATCGACGGGAGCGGGCGCTTCACGATCCTCTTCCCCGACGGCGGCGGGCAGTACCGTATGTCCGCCAAAGCGATCGGGTTCGCCCCCCGCGAAGCGGTTCTCATTCGCTACGCCGACGAAGACCGTCTGGTCTGGGGCGTGCAGATGACATCCCAGGCCGTCATGCTCGACGCTGTCGAGGTGCAGGGCCGAGCCCAGATCAACCCGGTGCGAGTGCCCGAACGACCCACACCGGGTACGACCGAGCGGTCGTTCACCACTGACTTGGTGACCCGGCTCCCGATCGACGCCGAGGACCTGAACGTGCTCGCCACCCTGGTTCCGGGTGTCGTGCCCATCGACGCGACCGACAGCACCGGCGCCGCCTTCTCGATCGCCGGCCAGCGAGCGGACGCGAACGCGATCACCCTCGACGGCCTCACCTTCAACGCCGGTTCCGTTCCGCAGGAAGCGATCCGCAATACCCGCATTGTCACGAACACCTACGATGTCTCGCGCGGCCGATTCAGCGGCGGGCTCATTGCCACCACCACCCGGGGCGGAACGAACTAGGTCCAGGCATCCGCAGGGTACTCTCTGCGTGACGACGCGCTCGCCATCGAGACGGGCGAGGAGTCCGCGTTCACTTCGGCATTCACCCAGCACCAGATCAGCGGCGGTCTGGGTGGCCCGATCATCGGGAACAGATTACTGGCCTTCGGCTCCGAGCGACGATCAGGTGGTGATTCTCACCGAGCTTCGCGACTCGCTAGACGCACGGAACGCCGCGTCGGCAACAGACCTCCAGGAACAGCTGGATCAGGCCGGTGGCGGACAGAACCCACGGGCTCTGATGACGCTGATCCGACCGTCGATGGACGAGGCACGGACCAACGCCCAGCGTACACTCGAGCGGGTGCAGGCCATCCTGACGCCGGCCCAGTTCGACAAGCTCCCGGAAGACGTGCGCTCGCCCGCCCAAGGACGTCAGCCAAGTGTGGGCCGCCGTCCCGGCGATTCGAGCGGCTCGTAGGCTCAGGGCTTCACCACGGGGTGGCGGCGCGCGAACTCGCCCTCGAGTGGGGCAGGCTGCGCCAGCCTACATCCGCTGTACGATCGCCTCACCGAACCCAGAGCACGAGACCTCGTGGACGTCCTTCCGTCCTTCGGCCTTCATGAGTCGGGCCAGGTCGTAGGTGACATACGCGTCCTTGATGGCCCGACGCATCCCGTCGAGAATGAGATCGGCCGCCTCGCTCCATCCCATGTGCTGCAGCATCATGACGGCCGAGAGGATCAGCGACCCCGGATTCACCTTATCCTGACCGGTGTATTTGGGCGCGGTCCCGTGTGTCGCCTCGAACAGCGCGACCTCGGTCCCGATGTTCGCACCTGGGCCGAGCCCCAGCCCACCGACGAGGGCGATGGCCGCATCCGAGAGGTAATCGCCATTCAGATTGGGGAGCGCCAAGACGCTGTACTCACCGGGCCGAGTCTGAATCTGTTGGAAGATCGAGTCGGCAATCCGATCTTTGATGAGGATCTTGCCCTTGGGCATCTTCCCGCTCAGCTCGTCCCACAGCTTCTTCTCGGTGACGAACCGGTCGCCGAACTCCTCGGTCGCGACCTCATAGCCCCACTTGGCGAACGATCCCTCGGTGAACTTCATGATGTTGCCTTTGTGGACCAGCGTGACCGACGGCAGGTCGTGCTGGATCGCCCATTGGCAGGCCATCCGCACGAGGCGCTTGGTACCGGTGACCGAGATCGGCTTCACCCCAATACCACTGTCCTCGCGGATCTGCTTGCCGGTCCTCTCCTTCACGAGATCGATGATGGCCCTGGCGACCTCACTGCCGCGCTCGAAGTCGTGCCCCGCGTAGACGTCTTCCGTGTTCTCACGGAAGATCATGAAATTCACCTGGTCGGCGTACTTGTTGGGCGCCGGGACACCGTCGAAGTACATGATGGGCCGGATGCACGCGTAGAGATCCATCGCCTGACGAAGGCCGACGTTGATGGAGCGGAACCGCTCCGTGACCGTGTCGGTCTTGCCGCAGTCGTCGCACGTCCCGCCATGGTACTGCTGGTGGGCGCAACTCAGACACACGTGGGTCTCTTCACCGATCGGCGTCGTGAACGGACCCTTGATGGCGACCTTCAGGTACTGGATCGCTTCCACGGTCTCCTGAGGCAGGACCTTCCCGTAGTGGTGCAGCCCCTCGAGTCCGGCATAGAGCGGGCACCACTGGATCTCCCGCTTCCCGCCATAGGCCTTCTTCACAGCGGCACCGACCACCTTCTTCATCACCGGCGTGATGTCGAGCCCGATGCCGTCGCCGCGCAGCGACCCGATCACGGGACGGTCGCCGACGACGGGCTTGCCCTTCTGAACGGTTACGACATCCCCCTTGGGGATCTTCACATGCTTGAAGTCTGGCATTCTGCGTTTCCTCACGTCACATCGTCACTGCGGCCCCCTGCGGCCCGCATGCCCTCCTCATGAGGGCGAATCCGCCACTAAGGATACCGAGAGGGTCCCGAGTCGGGTACTCGCGCTTCCCGGCTGGTGCGCACCCGCGTTTCGTCGCTGGACGAGCGCGCCTGGAACGCCGAGGACCGCAATAGGAATCACGGTGTCTCGCTGGTTACCTTATCCCCGTACCCGCCGTACCCGGAGAACCCGCACATGACCTCACGAGCGTCCATCATCGCCGTCGGCCTGTTCGCCACGCTCGCCGCCGTGGTCTCGGCCCCGCTCGCCGCCCAGACGTTCCCTTCCGACGATCCCGTCATACGGGCCATGTGGGATGCCGGCATGGAGCATTCGCAGGCCGAATCGCTGGCCCAGGTGCTCCTCGACTCCATCGGGCCGCGACTGGCAGGCTCGCCGGGGCTTTCCTCGGCCGTCGACTGGCTGCTCACTACCTACGCGAGCTGGGACGTGCCTGCCCGCCGGGAGCAGTACGGTACGTGGCGTGGATGGCAGCACGGGATCACGCACGTCGATCTCGTCGCACCGCGGATGCAGACTCTCGAGGCGTATCTCCTCGCGTGGAGCCCGGGAACCGGTGCGCCCATCGAAGGAGACGCGGTGGTCGTGCCGGATCTCGCGACCGAGGCCGATATCACCCGGTGGCTTTCCTCGCTCAACGGCAAGTTCGTGCTGGTGTCTCCTCCGGAGCCCATGTGCCGGGCAGATCAGGAACTCGAGCGGTACGCGACACCCACAACGGTGGCTCGGATGGACTCGCTGCGCTCGGCCACCCAGCGATCATACCGCCAACGCGTCGCCCGACTCGGCGGCCGCGCTGCCGCGCGGCGGCTGGAGGAAGCCGAAGTGGCTGGGGTGATCAGCACCAACTGGTCGGGCGGATGGGGCGTGAACAAGGTCTTCAGCGCTCCAACCGGCCAAGTGGTGGCGCTGGACGTGAGCTGCGAGCACTACGGCATGCTGTTCCGGCTCGCGGCCAACCAGCAGGGACCGAGGCTGCGCGTGCACGCCGAGGCCGAGTCGAGCGGCGAGGTGCCCCAGTTCAACGTCATCGCCGAGCTCAGAGGCACCGAGCTGCCCGACGAGTACGTGGTCCTGTCGGCGCACCTCGACTCGTGGCACAGCGCCCAGGGCGCGACCGACAACGGGACAGGCACCATCATGATGCTCGAGGCCATGCGCATCCTGCGGTCGACGTACCCCCAACCGCGCCGCACCATTGTTGTCGGGCACTGGGGTGCCGAAGAGATGGGTTTGATCGGCTCCGGCTCGTTCCGCGAGGACCACCCGGAGATCGTGGACGGCCTCCAGGCGCTCTTCAATCAGGACAATGGGACGTGGCGGGTGGAACGGATCGAGGGTCAGGGTTTCTTGCGGGCCGGCGAGCATATTGGGCGCTGGATGTCGCAGGTGCCGGCAGAGATCGCCGATCACGTCGCACTGGAGTTCCCGGGCGCGCAGGACAATCGCGGCAGCGACCACGTCTCGCTGCTGTGTGCGGGCGCACCGGCATTTCGCCTGCAATCAGGCTACGATGAGTACCGCCAGTACACGTGGCACACGAACCGCGATACGTACGATAAGATCGTCTTCGACGATCTGAAGAACAACGCGACCCTTGCGGCCATGCTCGCGTACCTGGCCTCGGAGGATCCCGAGCGCGTCCCACGCGACCGGGCGTTGCTGCCCACCGACCCACGAACGGGTCAGCCGCGGACATGGGTGAGCTGCTCCCCGCCAAGGAGGAGCCCGTAGGGCACAATCGTCACGGTCGTTGATGGCTGAGTCGGCGAGCAACCGCCGCACACCGCGTGCATACATGATAGGTGAATGGGAGGGACGTCCGGGCCGGATCGTCAGGGTGCGTACGGTCATTTCGCGCCGTGAGGGCCAGACACCTCCCTCGAACCGGTAACAAGGAGGCAATGTGGAAGACTCACTCGGACTCCTGGATCCGCAGCGCTTCGTGGACATGGGGATCGATTTTGCGCCGCGCGTCGTGGCGGCGTTCGTCGTGTTGCTGGCCTTCTGGGTCATCCTCAAGGTCAGTCAGCCAGCCTTTCGGCGGATGCTCAAGCGCGCAGAGTTCGCCGAAGCGTTGATCGGCCTGCTCGTCGACAATCTCTACAAGTTTGCCCTTCTCGGTCTGGGCCTGGTCATGGCCGCGAGCCAGCTTGGGATCAATATTGGCGCCGCGCTGGCCGGACTCGGCGTCGCCGGCATTGCCATCGGCTTCGCCGCCCAGGACTCCGTCGCGAACACGATTGCCGGATTCCTCATCTTCTGGGACAAGCCGTTTCAGTTGGGCCAGTTTGTCACGACCCAGGGGGAGTACGGCGAGATCACCAGCATCACGATGCGCACCACCCGCATCCGCACGCCCAAGAACACCTACCTGGTGATCCCCAATCGCAAGATCATCGAGGATGTGATGATCAACCACTCGATGTACGGGCACATGCGTGTCGACGTCCCCATCGGCATCGCCTACAAGGAATCCATCGACCAGGCGCGTGAGGCACTGCTCGCGGCCGCGAAGCAGGACCCGAACGTGTCGCGAAATCCCGAGCCGACCGTGGTGGTCACGGAGTTGGGTGGCTCCAGCGTGAACCTCGAGGTCCGTGTCTGGATCGACGATGCCAGCCATGAGCGGCCGGTCTTTGTGAGCGTGCTCGAGGCCGCCAAGAAGGCGCTCGACCGGGCGGGTATCGAGATCCCGTATCCGCACTTGCAGCTGTTCGTGGACGATATTAGGCCGGCCGCTGTGGAACAGCTGAAGATCATCACGGGCGGGCGAGGCGCCTGAGCGAGCCACGAAGTGCTCGCCAGACAGCACCCACCATTCGGACTCAGATTGACGGAGGATGCATGAGACGAGGACATCCGCTGACGGCCACCCTGCTGCTCCTTGCTTGCTGGGCCGTGACGGGCGCCACCGCTCGCGCCCAAGAGCCGCGAACATCCGCAATCCCCGACGCGATCGTGGGGAAGTCCCCACCACCGCAAGGCGCGAACGTACAGTACGTTGCCGGTGACAGTCGGACCACTGGCTACCTGGCCGTTCCCGAAGGAGCGGGCCCCTTCCCCGCTCTGATCATCATTCATGAGTGGAACGGGCTCGTGGACCGCGTGCGCCAAGTGGCCGATGCCTTTGCCGATCAGGGGTACGTGACCCTGGCAGCCGATCTCTACGCTGGCCGGACAGGGAGCACCCGGGAAGAGAACGCGGCCCTGGCTCGCGAGGCCAGAGGCAACGTGCCCGCGGCCATCGCGAATCTGGATGCCGCCCAGCAGTTTCTACGCGCTCGACCCGACGTCACAGGCAAGATCGGCGTCATGGGGTGGTGCTTCGGCGGCGGCATCGCGCTGAGCTACGGGTTGGGCGGTGCGCAGCACGATGCTACGGCGATCTTCTACGGCTCGCTGATCGAGGATCCTGAAGTGCTGCGCGCGCTCACACATCCGGTGTACGGGACGTTCGCCGCGAACGACCGTGGAATACCACCAGAGCAGGTGGAGCGTTTCGCCGCAGCACTCGACGCGATCGGCATCGAAAACGACATCCACGTTTACGACCACGTGGGTCACGGCTTCTGGTTGAGGGTGGACGACGACCCGGAGACGCGCACGGCTCCGGCACAACACGCCTGGGACCGGCTGATGGCCTTCCTGCGGAAGGCGCTGCGCTGAGCCGCGTCCGACGCCACGGCCCATGACCTACCTGCAGTTCCATCTGCTCTTCCTGGTGCCGCCGCTGGTGGTCACCGGGTGGTTCGCCTGGAAGGCGCGTCGCCGCCTGGGAACCCGAGCCGCCTGGGCAATCTTCGCCGTGCCGCCGATCGCGCTGGCCTACACGACGCCTTGGGACAACTACCTGGTGTGGCGTGGCATCTGGTGGTACGGCCCGGATCGGGTCCTCGCGACCATCGGATACGTGCCGGTCGAGGAGTATGTGTTTTTTGTGCTGCATCCCCTGCTCGCCGGATCGCTGCTCTACACGCTCCTGGCGCGAACCCTCGCACACAATGGTCGGCCTCCCGCTGAGCGAGGCACCCGCGTGCGCGTGGTAGGGACGTTGGTTTGGGTCGCGCTCGGTCTAGTCGGACTACCGCTGCTTCGCACTGAGGTGACGACGTATCTCGGGTTGATCCTGGTATGGTTCGCGCCCGTTATCGGCCTCATGTGGGCGTTTCAAGGTCCAGCCATCTGGCAGGTCCGCAGGGCCGCCGTGCCGACCATCGCCTTGTTGACCCTGTATCTGTGGATCGCGGATCGCGTGGCCATCGCAGTCGGCATTTGGACCATTTCCGATCGATACACCGTCGGTGTCGATCCGCTGGGTCTTCCCATCGAGGAAGCAACGTTCTCCGCGCTTACGACCGTGCTCTCGGTGTGTGGCCTGCTGTTGTTCCTGCTCCCCGGCACCCGAGCACGCGACCACGCACCGTGAACGCTCGACCGCCGCCGAGCGTTCGGCCGTCACTCGGTCAGCTCCAGGCGCTGCGCGACGCACCGCACGAGTTCCTCGTGCAGCTTGCCGCGCGGCATGGACACGTCGTGCGCTGTGGGGTCGGGCCGCTGTCGTTTCTCTCGCTCACTCATCCCGACGCCGTCCAGCACGTGCTGGTCACCCAGCAACGCCGGTATGGCAAAGACACGTTTCAATACCGGCTGCTCGCCGAAGTCACCGGTGGAGGCCTGCTCACCGCGGACGGTGATGCCTGGCTCGGACGGCGTCGTCTGCTGCAGCCGTCGTTTCACCGAGACCGGATTGCCGAGTTCGCGCCGGTGTTTGCGCGCTTTGCCGAGCGCACGGTCACGCGCTGGCGGGAACCGGCCGAGCGGGGTGAGACGCTGGACGTTGGTGCAGAGATGATGCACGTGGCGCTTCAGGCGGTCGTCAAGACCCTCTTCGGCGCCGAGATCGGTGATCGAGACGACCGGCTCGCCTCGGCTACGCTCACCGTTCTGGACCACATCATGTTCCGCGCACGCACGCTGGGTCTCGTGCCTCGATGGCTGCCACTGGAAAGGAACCGCGAGGCTCGGGCGGCACTCCGTGTGCTGGACGAGGCGATCTATGACACGATCGAGCAACGTCGGGCAGGACGGCACGCCGATCGGACCGATGGCCCATCGGACCTCCTCGATCGCCTCATCAGCGCTCCGGACGAGCATGGCCGAGCCGCACTCACCGATCGCGAGCTGCGGGACGAGATGATCACCATGCTCATCGCCGGCCACGAAACGGTGGCCAGTGCGCTCACCTGGACGTGGTATTTGCTGGCACGGCATCCGGAAGTCGACCGTGCGCTGACCGACGAAGTGCGTGCGGTGTGCGGAGACGTTCCCCTGACGGCGGGAGCCATGTCACGGCTCCCATACACCGCCGCCGTGTTTCAGGAGGCGATGAGGCTCTATCCGCCAGCGTGGGTCATCACCCGTCGCGCGTTGGACGGCGATGTGATCGGCGACCACCGCGTTCGGAGGGGGACGCTGGTAGTCCTCAGCCCGTACGTCACTCACCGTCACCCGGATTTCTGGACCGACCCCGAGGGGTTCGATCCGGAGCGATTCCTCGCGACCGGCCCCAGCGAGCGCCCACGGTACGCCTACTTCCCGTTCGGGGGCGGCCCCCACCTTTGCATCGGGAACCACTTCACCATGGTAGAAGCCGTGCTGATCATCGCCGCTGTCGTACGCCGGTACCGGTTCACAATGATCGGCGGCGCTCCTGACGTGATCGCAGGCGTGACCCTCCACCCGCGGGATGGCTTGCGAATGCGCATGGACCTTAGACGGTGAAGAGTGGTGAGTTCAGCGGCAGAATCGACCTCTACCGCCTCGTCTACGATATCGACACCTGCAGTGGACACCTGAGGACAACCATCCACGTCATTCCACGATGCCCTGTTGGACAGCGTAGCGAATGAGGTCGGCCGTGGTGCTGAGCTGCAGCTTCTCGAGCACGCGCTCCCGGTAGGTGCTCACGGTTTTGGGGCTCAAGGCGAGGGCAGCGGCGATCTCCTTCACGCTCTTGCCGCGACCAAGCATCTGGAGCACCTGATACTCTCGATCGGAAAGTGCGCTGTGGTCCGGTCGGGGCCTCTCGCCGGCGAGGTGCGCCGCAAGCTGCTGCGCGAGGGTATCGCTCACGTACCGCCCGCCTCGATGCGCCCGCCTGATCGCCTCCTGCAGGTCTTCCGGTGTCCGCTCCTTGGTGACATAGCCGATTGCGCCAGCACGAAGCGCCCGTTCAGCGTACTCCTCCTCGGCGTGCGCACTCAACACAACCGTGTGGATCTTGGGAAACCGCTCGCGCAGTTCACGCAGCACCTCCAGAAAACCCTTGCCCGGCATCGCCACGTCCAGCACGACGACGTCCACCGGGGTGGCCGCAACAGCCTCCAGCACCTCGTCTCCGCTTGCCGCCTCACCGGTCACGCGGATGTCACCCGTCGCCGCGAGCATTCTCCGGAGGCCATCCCGGATCATCGCGTGGTCGTCGGCGATGAATACGTTGATCACGACGCGCCGCGACCGCCGTTACCCGGGAGCGGCATGCGCAGCTCCACACTGGTTCCCCCTCCCGGCCGTCGTCGGATCGCCAGCGTCCCTCCCCACGTCGACGCTCGCTCCCGCATGCCGAGGATCCCCATCGACCGGCGACTCCCGACTTCGGCGGGCGTCGCGCCCCGGCCGTTGTCCTCGATGCAAAGGAGTAGCTGCCCATGCTCAACGGCGATACGAACCGTGATCTCCGAGGCCGACGCGTGCCGGGCCACGTTGGTGAGGGCCTCCTGAAAGATCCGGAACACCGCCGTGGCACGCCCGCTGTCCAGCTCGGGGATCGCATCGTCGCTGTCGAGGCGCACGCCGATGTCCGTTCGGCGCATGAACTCGCGCGTCTGCCAGCGGATCGCCGTCGCGAGCCCGAGATCGTCGAGAACGCCGGGCCGCAACTCGGTGGAGATGCGCCGGACCGCATCCACCGTGGTGTTGATGAGATTCAACGACTCACCGATGCGCTCACGCCCACTCACATCGCTCTCGTCCAGACGGTCTCTGAGCCATGCCACGTCCATCTTGAGCCCGGTCAATGCCTGTCCCAACTCGTCGTGCAGCTCGCGGGCCACACGCCGTCGCTCGGCTTCGCGAGCCTCTTCTTGACTCGCAGCGAGTCGACGAAGGGCCTCCCGCGATTCCCGCAATTCCTCCTCATAGCGCCGCCGCTCCGTGATATCTGTCAGAGATCCCACCATGGCGACCGTCCGGCCGTCCCGGACCACCGGTGCCTCCCGTACCTCGACCCACACGCGGCGCCCGCTCCCATGGAGGAGCTCGAGCTCGTAGGGTGGTTGCCGCTCGCCGGTGTCGATCGCCCGATCGGTGAGCTCGAGTCCGCGCTGATTGCCCGGGTCATCAGTGAGGAAATCAGTCCAACGCCGCATCGCCTCGGCCGGCGGAAAGCCGAGCAGGTTCTCGACTTGCGGACTCAGGTACGTGAGAACGTGATCCGGGCCGTGCGAGTAGTACATGTTGGTGCTGTGCTCCACGATGTTGCGCAGCCGCTCTTCGCTCTCCCGCAACGCCCGCTCCGCCGCTCGGCGCGCCGTGACGTCTTCGAAGATTCCCAGGAGCCCGATCACCCTACCGTCGGCACCGCTGACCGTTCCGATCGACACGCTGGCTGTGAACCGGGAGCCGTCCTTCCGCTGCGGCACCACTTCGATGCGTGCCGTGTCCGCTCCCTGCCACGCCTGCTTGAGCCACTCCGCAGCGGCGCCGTCTCGTTCTGTATGCACGATCGGAATCGGCTTGCCGATCACTTCGTCGGCCGTCCACCCGAACATCCTCTCCGCCGCTGGTGTCCACATGCGGACGTTCTCCTGCGTATCCACGAGGACCATCGCGACCGGCGAGGAGCGAATGATGGCGTTCAAGCGACCCGTCGTGGCTCGCAGCTCCTCTTCTCTCTCCCGCGCTTCGGTAATGTCCGTGAGCGTGCCGATATGGCCCAACACGGTGCCGTCTGCTGCAACCGCCGGCGACGCCTGACCGATCACCCACCGTACACTCCCGTCGGGTTGAAGGAAGCGATACGAAATGTGAAAATCCCCGCGCCCTTCGACATAGGCGGTCCATGTCTTGTGGACGTGGTCGCGGTCGTCCGGATGGAGGGCCTTGGCCCACCCGTCCCCACGTGCCTCCTCCGGCGGCATGCCCGCAATCGCCGCCAGCTTGGAATTGACGAACCCTCCTGCTCCCGAGGGATCGGCGTGCCACACGCCGACCGGGGCGCCCTCGGCAAGGGTCTGGTAGAACAACCCTGTCCGGTCACGTTCCACCTCGGCTCGGCGCCGTTCGGTGATGTCGCGCACAATGGCCAACACCTCATTGTCACCGGAGCGCGCCATCTGGTATTCGAACGAGCGGACCTCACCCCCGATGGTCAGTTCATATTCGCGGGTCCGCGTCGTCCCGGTGGTCAAGACGCTGGCCACGTCGCGCTTCGCCGCGACCGAAAGCTGAGGCGGGAAAACTGCACCAAGCTCGCGGCCCAGGAATTCCTCCGGCGGCACCAACGGGGGGAATTCCTTTGACGGCACGAATTCCAGGAACGTGCCCGTGCCATCGAGGCGGAACATCATGTCGGGGATCGCTTCGACGATGGCCCTCGTCCGAGCCTCGCTCTCGACCACGCGCTCCACCGCCCGGTCGCGCGCTTCCCGCGTCCGTACCGCTTGGATCCCGAACGCCAGCTCCCGGCCCAGGTCGCCGAGCAGCTGCACCTCCTCGGGCGAAAAGGCGCCCACCTCAGCGGCATAGATGTTCAGGGCCCCGATCACCCCCTCGCCGGTCTCGATCGGCACCGCGATCGACGCCGCGTAGCCGCGTTCGAGCGCCGCATCCCGCCAGGGCGTGAAGTTCTCGTCCTCGACCAAGCTGGCTACCGTCACGGGCTTCCTGGACCGGATGGCCTGCCCGGTCGGACCCCGCCCGGAGGGCTCGCTCCCCCAGGTTACCTCGATCGCTTCGAGGTACCCGCGGTTGACGCCGGCATGGGCGACGGGCTCAACGGACTTGCGCGCATCATCCCGCGCATATCCGATCCACGCCATCCGATAGCCGGCGGTCTGGACAGCCAAGCTACAGATCTCGTCGAGGAGCTCGCGTTCCGTTCTGGACCGGACGACGGCGCGACTCGCCCCACGGAGCAACGCCAGTGCGCGCCCAGCCAGGAAAGCGCCGTCCCGGGTTCGTCCGACCATTTCGCCTCCTCACTACGGTGGCTCTCACCGGCCGCAGCACAGACTCGAGATGTCCCAACCTCGAGCAGAGAACCCTTGTTCGAATGTTTCCCTCAGGTATTGCGAGATGCAAGTCGCCCTGGCCCACGGGGGCCGGGCGGTACTCACGATTCCGAGCGAAGAGACGTGAGCCCCGGTTCGGAGGAGCTAGCGACCAGACCGGGGAAAGAGAAACACGATGCGGTGAACCGTCGGGTTTAGCTGTCGCATGGCGGGATGGCTCGACGCGAATTCCCGGTCGCCAGATACGGCGTAGTACACGTCGGGCGGGAACCCGGTCGCCGGTGCGTCGAGCGCCAGCACCACCTGGCGCACGGGTTGCGCGAGACGCTCGAGCGCCCCTTTCTCCCACGACACCACCGTGCCGCTGTAGTCCCACTCGAAACCCAGAAGCACGAACTCCGCGCCGTTGATACGCTCGAGCTCACGGAGGCTCGTACCGAGCGTGATCCCGCCGTCGATGTGCCACAACGACGAGTCACCGCGGAGGGTTACGCGCGTGGGCAGCGCGCGCCGCGTGGTATCACCCCACACCACCTCGAGTTTGCGCCGTGGATCGCGTGGATAGAGCACCGCACCGGGCTCGAAGAAGTCCTCGCCCATGTGGATCTCGCCGGGTTCGACCACGTCCCGTCCCAGCAGGTCCACGAGGTCGGCCTCGGAAACATCGGCCGTGATGGGCCCCACCCGCTCGCCGGGCACGATCCGCCAGTCGTGGGCGGCGTCCTGCGCCAATGTCGGCATTGACGCAAGGAGCACCAGCAGCACCGTTGCCCCGACCACTAGAGTCCTCTCCGGCCAACGCTCACTCGAGCATTGCGCCTGCGCTCGCGCCAGCGCCGGAGCGCTCCCCCCAGGAGTTGCCCCGAAACGAACGCCCCCATCAGCAGGGGGAGATTCGCGAGTCGCCAGGCGATCCCCGCCACCAGCCGCATCACCACAACGATGGGGACGGGGGTATGTACGGCGATGAACCACGACTGGGAAAATCGACGGGCACCGGCCCGCCAGTATCCGAATGGCACATTGACGACCGCTACCGCGATCGCCACCTGCATGAGTCTCGGGACCAACACCATCCGACCTGCCCAGTTGCGGTCGATCGAAGTCTATGCAATCGGGGGAAGGCTCACCAGCGGTGTGGTCGCGGAGACGGGCGCCCGACGCGACGGTCGGACGCCGCGTCCCTACTTCCGCTCCTCCCGCTCCGGATCTCTCCTGATTCGCACTGTAATGTCGCGGCTCTGAATGACCACTTCGTCATCGGTGCGGGTCACCGTGATGGGCCCCCCCGTGACCACCACGTGGGCGTCACCCACCGTCCCCGAAAACCGGGTCGTTTCCGCACCCGCGACCATGGGAGCCGCCGCCGGGGCCGACGCGGGAGCAGCCCGCGTCCACTGTCGGGCTTCGGCCACCATCACGGCTCGCTGGGGTCGGCTGTTCCGCACGAACCCGAGCGCCACCGTATCGCCGGGCTGCACGGCGCCGAACGCTCTCCCGCCCTCGGCGCTGGTGAGCGCCGTGCCATCGATATGGGTCAAGACGTCGCCGGCGCGGAGACCGGCTTGCGCCGCCTGACTGCCCCGCTCGACCCGTTCGACGATCGGATCACTCGAGAAGCTCCAGATCGGCTCGGCCTGCGTCTTGAGTATCTGCACCGAGCAGTCGTAGCACCGGATGCTGAACCCCAGCGAACCGCGGGGGAGCGCCAACGTCGGCTCCGGTGGAGTTGGGACAGCGGCGGCGGCCGGTCGGGGCCGGGCTATCATCGCCGGTTGGGCCGCGGGCGCGGCCGGAGCAGGGGTACCGGCGACGGCCGCTGGTGCCGCGGGCGCGGCAGGCGCGACCGGCGCCCCCAGGGACTCACACCGGGCGTCCGGCACGACGCGTACCTCTCGCTCCCGTCCGTCGCGGCGAACACGGAGCGTGATCGGTTCGTTAGGACGCACCTCGGCGAACCGCTTTCCCCCTTCCCGTGTCGTGATCAGGTACCCGTCAATCGCCACGACTACGTCTCCGGCTCTGAGCTTGGCTGCGGCCGCTCCCTCGTCTCGAACCCCCGTGATCGTGGGCTCGGCACCGAACGACCAGCTCCGCTCCCGGGTCGCCCTGACGATCTCGAGACTGCAGTTGTTGCACTGAAGACTGGTGTACACCACGCCGACCAGGACCTCGTCCGCCGCGCACCGTGCGGCGCCCTCTTGGGCGTGAAGGGGCGCGATGGATCCCACGAACAGCAGCGCCGCGACACCAAGCGACCGGGTGACGAACTCACGGAACATGGAGACCTCCTCTCGTGGCGTCTGCTAAAACCACACGACGTTGCGAACTTCGATACCATCCGTCTCGGGCCGACTCGGCCACCGCCGCTCGATGAGCTCCTGAATCGAGACGGCGAGCGGATCGTCCGGTGCGAGCACGACCAGCTCCCGCACGGCGGCGGTGAGCGCGGCCAGCGCCGCCTCTCGCCCTTGGGCGAGGGACGACGCATCGGCGGAGTCGGCGAGTTGTGTGAAGGCGGTGAGGGCGGCGAGGGCGGTGACGTAGGCCGATCCCGCGCGCTGCACCGCGGCGGCGGCCTGCATGGCCGTCCGTTCCTGGGCGACGGCCATCGATTCGGTCACCGTGCGCGTGCCGAGCCATTGTCCGACCGCCGCGCCCAGCGCGAACAACGCCACGGACGCGGCGAGGCCGATGGCCAGTAGCGGCCTCCTGGCCCATCGCGGTCCGTCGCCTTGTGCGAGCAGTCCACGCTTGCTGAGTGCTCGCACGGTGCGCTCTTCAAGGGCCCGCCCCGGGTCCCGCTCTCTCGGCAACGCGGCGAAGACCGCCGGGTCCGGTCCACTCAATTCACTGCGATCGTCGTCGTGCATGGCACATCCTCAGCGCATCACTGATTCGGGTCTCAGCAGCGAGCGCAATACCTGGCGCCCCCGCGAAAGCTGGCTCTTGGACGTATTGGCGGAGATCTCGAGGCGGGCGGCGATCTGCTCGTGGGTGAACCCCTCGACATCATGTAGGATCACGACGGTGCGGTAGCCGGGCGGCAGCCTCGCAAGCGCGGCCTCGAGGTCGAGCTGATCGTGGGTCTGCCGAGGGGCGAGAGCCGCAAGATCGTCTCTCAACTCGATCCACCGGCGATCCGCCCTCCGAAACAGGGCCCGGCAGCAGTGGAGCACAATGCCGTGCAGCCACGTCGAGAGGCCGGACTCCCAGCGGAACGTGCCGAGCCTTTCGGTGGCATTGACCCAGGCCTGTTGCACGACGTCCTCCGCGTCGAAGGTGTTCCCGCCCAACAGTCGGAGCGCAAATTGATACAGGGCTGGCGTATGTCGGCGATACAGGGCGCGGAACGCTTCTTCGTCCCGATCCCGCCACACGCGGTCGGCCAACACGCGATCGGCGTCCACCGATGTTGCGCTGCGCTCGCTCACACCAGTTCGTGTCCCCACAGGTCAAAAGGGTTGCATGGCGACCAGAGGATCGGCCGGCACCGACCGTACGCGACAGCGGCGGCCGTGGTTTCCCCTCGACCATGGACCCTCGTGCTCGTGGAGCGCGTACGGGGCGGGCTGGGATTCACCGGAAGGTGAGACGGGGGAGAAACCGACACGAGAGTGTGCTTGAGGAGCCCATACGGTGGCTCTCGCGCCGGTCCCCACCCCGTCCCGTCGAATTGGGCCGCCCCGACGGCGGCCCGTGTCAGTTCGCCGCGCCTTCCCGCCGGGTGGCGTTCTTGGTAGGCACGTGGAGATAGCTCAGCGTCCGGTGGTCTCGGACCAGGTGGGTCAGCATCTCGGCGACCGCCGGGTCTAGCATGCTACCCGAGGCCTTCTCGATGATCGCGATCGCTTTCTCCTGTGGCAGCGGCTCCTTGTACGGGCGGGAAGTTGTGAGCGCGTCGTAAAGCTCGGCCGCTGCAAGGATCCTGGCTCCCATCGGGATCTCCTCGCCCTTGAGCCCCTCGGGATAGCCTTTGCCGTCCCAGCGCTCATGATGGCTCGCGACGAGCCGCGTGACGCTGCGCAGCGGGCCGATAGGCTGGAGGATCTTCACCCCGATGCGAACGTGCTCGCGCACGTGCACGCGCTCCTCGTTCGAGAGCGGCCCCGGCCGGTACAGGATGTCATCACGGATACCGACGTTTCCGACGTCGTGCAGGCGACCGGCCATTCGAATACGCTCGACCTCTTCGTCGGCCAGTCCCAACTCACCGGCAACGGTCGCGGCAATGTCGGCTACCCGGTCGGCGTGCCCGCGGGAGTACGGGTCCTTCGCGTCGAGTGCCGTGATCAGCGCCTCTAGCGTCGCCATCACCATCTCCTGCTGTGCCCGGAGGCTCCGCTGCACATCGTACCGGAGCTCGGTCACCTCCTCCTTCAGCCACGCCGTGAGCTGCTTTTCCTCCGAGCGCGCAGCCCGCTTCCGAAGCGCCCGGCTGACGGTCCGCCGCAGCTCGTCGAGCTCGAAGGGCTTGGTCACGTAGTTGAGCGCACCGCGCTGCATACAGTCGGCGGCGACGTCGGCCTTGTCTACCCCGCTCAACATGACGATGGCCACCTCCGGATCGATCTCAAGGCACTTTGGCAGCAGCTCCACGCCGTTTCCGTCGGGAAGGCCGATATCGAGCAAGAGCAAGTCCACTCGGCGCGTCTTGAGCGTCTCGAGTGCCTCGCGACCAGTGCCGACCCCGACAATGAGGTGATCGCCAGCCAACTCCCGATCCACCACCCGGCGGATCGCCGGGTCGTCGTCAACGATCAAGATGGCTGATCGGTCAGCCGTGTCGGCCATGTTCACCTCGTGCGGCCAGCGCC
>Ga0224497_10000141_pt1 | contig 56653 bp, 51 predicted proteins | sample SF_Jul11_sed_USG_4_FD_167970 | JGI IMG/M metagenome (GOLD analysis project Ga0224497, IMG submission 167970) | Sediment microbial communities from San Francisco Bay, California, United States - SF_Jul11_sed_USGS_13 | ecosystem: Environmental > Aquatic > Marine > Sediment | place: USA...
GGCATCTAATTAGCATTGTAGCCCTATACGGCAAAATCACAAGATTAGGGTTAGTGGCCGGTAAGGGGTGTAAAAACCGGTGTTTTGAAGGGCACAAATTATTAAAAAACGGAAGGGGCACCATAAGCGCTATCGCTAAGCATTTTCCACGGAAATGAAGGTGATTGCACTTGGGGCCACACGGTTTTTCATTAACAGGAGGAGAGCAATGAGGACTTTTTACAAAACCTTTACGAGGTTGACCGCAGCGGCCCTTCTTGTGGCCATGTCGGCAGGGCCAGGGTTTGCGGCAAAGACGACCCCAGCGACAGACAAAAACACGAACGTGCCAGCGGTGCCACGGGCTATTCCCGATTTAGTGCCCTATCACAAATTTGATCCACCAGCCGGTGCGGTGTTTGATCCAACTAAACTGACGGTTTCAGGTGATATGCGTGTCCGGCCAGAATTCCGATCTGACGGTGGTTTTGGGACGAACAGTAATTTTGTTGAAACCCATGAAGACTCAGACTTTTTCACGCAACAGCTCATCCGACTGGGCTTTCATTATGCCATCTCTCCAGATGTGGCATTTTTTCTTCAACCGCAAGTCTCCAATAATTGGGGAACATCTGGCCCTAACGGAACTGGAAGCGATCTCTTCCTCCGCCAGGGATTTATGGTAATTCGGAACTTCCTTGCCCCAAATCTCACGTTAAAAGCTGGACGGCAATTAGTGGTCTGGGGTAATCACCGAATTTTTGGACATTTCGATTGGAATAATGTCGGGTTTGCCTTCGATGGGGTGACGATGCGGTACAATCACGCTACAGTGCCGGTTGAGCTTGGCTGGCTCCGAGTGGATGAAGGCGACTGTGCCGATAGTGGTGGTGGTTGTGGAGCTGCGACTTCATCGGCAGATACCGGTGATGCCGATATTTGGTTTGTGCGGTTGCCGATGAAGTTTTCGGGCGTCGTCGTTGAACCTGCCTGGATCTTTGAAGATGGCGGTATCGGGGGTAGCCCTCCAGGTGGCCAATTTGGCAATCAGCTTCGGCATACCGTTGGTGGACGAGTGGCTACAAAACAAGGGATTGTTGATGTGACGGGAGAAGGGTATTGGCAGTTTGGGTCACTGGGCGCAGGAACTACGACACAATCATTGAGAAATGAACATATTAATGCGATCGCTTTGCATATAGATGGGGGTGTGACGTTGCCCGTGCCTATGCAACCCCGAATCGGTGCGGAATTTAACTATGCCTCTGGTGATGAAAATTGTAATGCAAGAGACGGCTTCCGATGTGGGAATACCTTTAGCCAATTGTTCCCCACGAATCACATCCACTTTGGGTATATGGACAGGATGTCCTGGCAGAATATGTTGACCTACGGCGGGAACTTACAAATGCGGCCAACAGCTAACAGTCATTTTGAAATTGCTGGCCATGTCATGCGTTTGGCCAATCAGAATGACAATTGGTATGGAGCAAACCAAGCGGTGTTTAAAAACACACCTGCTGGGAATGAAGAAAAATCGCTTGGTGGTGAAGTTGATATAGTCTATACCTTGTTCTTCCAAAATAACAAAGTCGGCTGGCAGATTGGTTACGGCCATTTCTTCGCCGGTGATTATTTGACCAAGAATGATGCAAACGGTGCAACAAGCGACCAGGACTGGGGTTACACCCAATTATGGATTAACTTCTAAGCACTGTTAGCCCCGCAATTTGTTAGCGGGAATCTATCTTAAGGGGGGGGCCTCTCCTTTTGATCCACAACCGCCCCTACTGAGATTCTCAGTAGGGGCGGTTTTTTTTATTCCATCACACCCATCAACTTTATACCGACTTTTTCATGACTTCCCTTTTTTTTGCGAGGTGATTCCTGCTTGTGCCTAATCGGAATCTATCTTGATGCTTTTGTTACCACAGAAATCAAGATTTCTACTATTTAACCTGCAGGTTAACGGAGTCGGTTAAGTTTTCTTCCTCTTCGTCCGGTTTAAGACACATCCCATGATTGAGGCCAAGACATGAAGCCTTGTTCACCATGCACAGCTCCTTCGTCAGGTGCCGGTGGGTAAATTGGCAGCAACTAGGTTGCAGAGGTTGAATGGTGCAGTCAGCTTGGGGGGTAGAGCTTTGGAAGTGTGAAAAATTTTGAGAAGGGACACCCTCCCTTATTTTATCACGACATGAATCGAAGCTGTTTGGTTCTTTATTTTCTATTTATTGAGTGGGACATTTTTGCTGGCATTAAAGACATGAATGCCCACAACATTTTCCTTTTCGTTGCAATCAAGACCGGTGAGATGTCCAAGCTTTCCCGACTGGGGTGATCGACTAGGTAATGCATCATGAGTCAGTTTCGAGTTGAGCACGATTAGGTACGACTTCTTGTTCAAAATAGTTAGCGAATCTCAATGAAGGCACGTCTCCACTTTACTTCCTTTAATTTGGAGCAAACAGGTGAAGTGGTCAGTGTAGGGCTTAGGCCAATGGAGGATAGGCCGAAAAAAAGACGGGCGAAGGGTTATCGGGCAGATGGCTTCTTAGGTGCGCTTGGTTGGATTTCTGTACGAATGCTATGAGTTCCTGGCGGCAAGCCTTCCGAAAGAATAATACCTATAATCAGTTCACCCTGGGAGGTCTTTGCGATTGACCCCAGGCGTCCTCGAATTTCAGCCGTACGTTTTTCCCCAGCTTTAAAAGAGCCAAGCGGAATAGGGATCGGTGCGACTTGCTTAAAGGCCTCTACCAATATTGGAGTTCCTCGAAGCTCCACATAGGCTGAGGGAATGTCGGTCTTGCTGACGTTGGTCGTCTCGATTAATAAGACGATAGTTTCGCCACCTTCTAGAATCAAATTACGATTCGCATCCACCAGTTTGGTGCGGAATTGGACCGCTGGGCCGAGCGCTTGGGAGACAGGAGCCTGCGTGGCTGTTGTGATGCTTTCGGGTTGAATGGGAGGTGATTCCGTTGGTTGGCTTAACCGGGGCATAACGCTGGCCATTTCTATTGCCAGTGTTTCTGTGGCTTCTTTTACGGCGTTGTCAATTCCACCCGTAGCGCAAGACGAAGATTGGCTGGTCAGAGCTGGAGTCCAGAGCGTGACATTTTTGTGATAAGTCAGAGGCGTTTGGGCCAAGGGTGTTCCACTGCTATTTTCATAGACTGCCAGGAGATTGAGATTGATTATCGCGTTATAGCGATCTTCTTCACCGCTTTTGCTAACAGGGTCAAATCCAAATTCATGTATGTCAACTATGACTCGGTATCCGTCGAGTGTAGCCCCTTGAGCCTGCCCTACTGGTGGTTCGGCACGAACTCCATTAAACCGATCTTGTCCAACCTGTAGAAATGTATCAGTAATGATTTTGCCAATAGGAACAGTATACGGCAAACCGCAGGCATCAACGGTTTGAGAATATTTTACCAATTTTGGCGAAAAAGCATAGGTTACTGTTATTGGGAGGCGTGGCACAGGTTTTTCTTCAAAGCCAAGCCGTGGAAGGGAGATTTTGTCACAAGCAGAGAAAAAGAGGAGCAGGACCCCACTTAGACAGAAGAGAAAGTAGTGTTTTGGATTCGGACACACATGGTTACCCTACCCCATGGTTTCAGGAGTTGCAAGTGAAAATAAAGTCAGTGCTGCACTAAATTGAACAAACTTTTTAAAGGCCCCAATAGTAATGAACCTAAAGGTTTTCCGACCTCGTTCTTGAACTCGACTGGTTGTCATCATCTGAGTGGGCAATAGTTGAGGCCAGCCAGAAATGGGTTTTGGTCCTCTTGACCCTAAACGAATTTAGGGTGTTCAATTTACTATCAGGGAACGTTGTATCTTAGCCCAAGGAGGTGTCACGATGTTGCGTTACATTTTGATGGTTGTCGGATCACTTGGTGTGGTTCTGGGGAGTGCCTGTTCTTTTGACAATTCTCCCAAGCGGCTGCCTGCCTATCTCGCTCCGGTGGCTACAGCCGAAAAGGCCATGGCTACTGGTCACACTCTGCCAATGGGAGATGTCACCGGAGCTCTGGTCGTGATTAATGACACCGGATTTCCAAAATCTGCTCCAGGTTTGCAAAAAGGCACGCTTCAAAATCTTGGGGGATATCTCCAAGCAGAAATTCACAAACAATTACCGATTCAACTGTTTTCCGTGGTTTATCCAGAGGGGTTACAGCCCAATGGATCTGCTGACCAATTTATTCAATTAGCCAAAGATCGGGGTGTGCCCTATCTGCTTCTGGCCGTTTTGTCCAGCTCGGAATGGGAAGTCCCCGATCGTCTTCCCCTCGGGGGTTTTCAACAGCCAACTGGGTTGCGTAGTGGGGGCTTGGTGGGGTATCGGGCGGAAAATTATACACGTGTGGAGTTGGCGTTATTAGATGGGCCAACAGGACGCCAAATTGTGACGACGGATGGGCTGGCCTGGGCTACGCTTGAACGATTGGCAGTGCCATTGGAGTCCAATGTGTACCCGGTCGTGAGGCGTGAACAATCGCAACCGCCTATTTATCCCAATTCAGAAGCCGATGCGTTTGAAACGCTTCGCTGGGTTTCAGGACAGGATGCGATTGCCCAGGCTGTTATGCATCTGGATGAGGAGTGGAGCAGGGGCAAGGATTCCTAAGATGGGAATCAGCCTTGTTAGGTTTTGCGTTTTTCTTTTCCTGTTGTTATTTGTAGTTGGGTGTGGAGATGGTCCCCATCCTCGCCTGGGTTCCCTCATGGGCACCCAGATATCTCAACACCAGCAGTCAGATCTGGTATGGCCTCAAGTGAAACGGATAGGTCTGGTAGTCCATTCCGAGACGACGGGGTCTGGTGCGGCCCCGCCGATTTCCGGGCCTTTCCTGGAAACGTTGGGTCGACGAACTGAAGAGTTTTTAATCCAACGTTGTCTGGTTTCCACTGTGGTGCCGATCACTTTTCCCTCTTCCCCACAACATGCTCAGATTCGAGAGGAACTTATTGCCAGGGGGCAAGCCCATGGATTGTCTCACCTTCTGCTGGTTGTCTTATCGAGTCGGGAGTCTTCTGGCCCAGTCACATTGGGCGAGGAACGTATGATGACCCAAATGAGCGGGACTTCTGTGGAAAACATGGCGTTGGCTGAAGTGGCGCTTCTGCGCTTGGGCGATTATGCTGTAACGTTTAACCTGCCGGGGGCAGCAACTGAAACGCTTGAATATTTGGATGCCCCTATTGGCGAGGGCCAGCCGACTCGGCAACAATCATTGGAAATTTTACGGGCACAAGCTGGGCAGCAAGCCTTAGACCGGGCCCTGGAACGCATAGACTTGTTATGTCAGAAGGGGAAGTGAGGAAATCCTTTGTTTAGCGATAATTTTCAAATTGGAGATCCAGCCCAAAATCCTGGGATTTCAGATGGGCCATGACGGCTTGAAGTTCATCTTTGCTTTTACTTTGTACTCGAACTTGATCCCCTTGAATTTGACCCTGGGCTTTGAATTTGGCTTCTTTGATGGACTTGGTGATCGCCTTGGCTTTGTCATCCGGCAGTCCGCTCTGAATTGTGATGATTTGACGGACGGTACCTCCCAGCGCTTCTTCCACTTTGCCATAGGTCAACGCTTTTAATGAGACGTTTCGTTTCACGCATTTGGCTTTTAGAATGTCCAGTACGGCATTCAATTTGTAATCGTCATCCGACAGTACGACTAATTGTTTTTCTTTTTCTTTGAGTGTGAGTTCGCTCTTGCTTCCCTTAAAGTCGTAGCGTTGCCCGATTTCTTTCAAGGTTTGATCGACGACATTTTTCATTTCCTGCATATCGATTCGTGAAACCACATCAAATGAATAGTTGTCAGCCATATCAAGCCTTTCTTTAGAAAATTAGTAACAACACAATGAGGGTCGCTTTATACATTTGTAAGAAATGAGGCCTAATGCGTAAGGAAATAGGAATTAACAACATGGGCCAGCCGGAATATTGATGCCTTCACCTTCAAAGATTTCAGTACTATTCAAGGGGTGTTTGCGAATCAGATAGCCATACCATTTGCGAGCACTATCGATGAGGACAATGATCGCTAACAGGGCCACTAAGCCTACTAAGGTGGCATTCATAGCCATGGTCAAGGTTTGGACCCTTTCGCCTGAAGTGGCACGGCTTATGAATAGGAAAAAGAGTTCATAGCAACCCGCGAGGGTGATGATTCCCACAAATACCATAGGAAGAACTGTGACCCACAGATAGGATATCTTATTCATTTTAATCAGGACGGTTGTGGCAATGCAGAGCGCCAGCATCCCTAATAATTGATTAGCGGCACCAAACATGGGCCAGATGGTGGCAATGCTTCCCGTTCCTATGAGATAGCCCCAGGCTCCCACCACGAAGAGGCTGGTCCCTAACACTCCAGGCCACCAATTGATCTGTTTGAGGGGGGTATACGCTCGTCCTCCGAGTTCCTGAACCAAATACCGGGCGACACGAGTCCCTGCATCGATTGTCGTGAGAATAAACAGGGCCTCAAAGAGCAATGCGAATTGGTACCAATACGCCATGAGATTCGACATGCCTGGAAGACCAGAAAAAATTGATGCCATCCCAACTGCCAAGGAGACAGCACCTCCCGGGCGACCGGAAACATCGACTTCAACCATGTTTGAGAGTTCTGCAATATGGGCCGTGGGAAACCCCATACCTTCCAACGTTTCAATGGAAAGATGGGTGTTGATGGCGAAATAATCACCTGGAACTAAAAGACAGGCTGCGATTAACGCGATGACACCCACAAAACTTTCTAAAAGCATGGCCCCATATCCTACAATGGCTTGGGATTCTTGGCTGATGAGTTTTGGAGTGGTGCCTGATGACACGAGCGAATGAAAACCAGAAATGGCACCACACGCAATCGTGATAAAAAGAAACGGGAAGAGTGTGCCAGGAATAATGGGGCCGTTGCCGCTGATAAACTCGGTTGTCCGTGGCATTTCAATGGTAGGAGCTAACACGATGACACCGGCTCCGAGTAGTGCAATCACCCCGAGTTTCATGAACGTTGACAAATAATCCCGAGGAACCAAAAGAATCCACACCGGAAGGACTGACGCCAGAAATCCATATGAGGCGAGGCACCAAGTGAGCGTGGTGCGGTCCCACAGAAACCATTCCGCCCAGTCGGATTGTGCGACGGTGCGACCGAAAATGATGGCGATGACTAAAAATATGAGGCCAATCAGTGTCATCTCTCCGACTTGTCCTGGACGAAACTTTTGTAAATACAACCCCATGGCAAAGGCGATGGGAATGGTCATCACAATGGTGAACGTGCCCCAGGCATTGTCATACAACGCATTGACGACGGCCAGGCCTAAGCCGGCCAGTGCCACGACTACGATAAAGAGAACGGCGACGGCGGTAGCCAACCCAGTAATGGGGCCTAATTCCGCATGGGCGATTTCTGGGAGCGAACGGCCATTCCGGCGCATGGATGCGACCAGAATAATGAAATCTTGTACCGCTCCGGCCAAGACAGCGCCTACCACAATCCACAAGAATCCTGGAAGAAAACCAAATTGTGAGGCTAAGACTGGACCCAGCAAGGGACCGGCTCCGGCAATGGCGGCAAAATGATGCCCAAAGAGGATATATTTGTTAGCAGGATAAAAGTTGGTCCCGTCTTCTAACCGATAGGCCGGGGTTCGTCGACGGTCGTCCAGTTCCATGACCCGTCGCGCTAAAAATTGTCCGTAGAATCGATAAGCCAGGACGTAAAAACACGAGGCGGCCACGACCAGCCACAGACCATTCACTTTTTCCTGTGGATTGAGGAAGCCGACCACATGGCCAAAGGCGATGGCACAAAAAATCGCCAATCCCGCCCATCCCAATTTATGAAATAGGGTCATAAGGGAAATATCCTAGCAATGGACTTCTGAGGAGTAAACCATAGACCGCCGGTCTAAATTTTAAGAGAGGAGGTTAGCGATCAAGGGCTAATCAAAAGTAAATGGTGGCTTCCCGGCTTTTTCTCGGAACGCATTAATGGCCTGGAGAATTTTGGGATGCTGAATCAGGTTTTTTTCTAAGCGATGTTTGCCGGGAAAGTCGATGAAGAGAATTCCCAACAGCATGGTGAGCAGGCCTTGCCCAGGGAGAAATAACATAGCGATTCCTGCCAGCAAAAAAATGATTCCTGCCAAATTTTTTGCCAGGAGACCAAATGTTCGAACCACTGGATGGTGGTTAGCAAACCAGGGTTTATGATGATGGTTTTGAAAGTAATCAGGGGGGAGACGGATTAAAATGGCTGGAATGGCGATGAGCGTGCTTACAAAGGCGATGACAGAAAATGCAATGAGGCCAACCCATATTTCTTTTGAAATCCATGTTTCCGCGAATTGGATGAATTGATCAATCATGAAGTAATGTCGGTGCGAGAAATCCGAAATGAGGAGCTTGCTAGATTATTGAAAAACCGGATTGTTCTACTCTGTTATGACATTCTATAATGCTCACCTTTATCTTGGAATTTTGGCTTTGACATCAGACAAATCCACTCACTTTCACCGTGAAAAATCATGCCACAATATTGGTTATTAAAATCTGAACCCACAAGTTTTTCTATACAAGATTTGGCAAAATCTCCAGGAAAAATCACCTGTTGGGAAGGCGTCCGCAATTATCAAGCCCGCAATTTCTTGAAGTCGATGCAGGTGGGGGATCTGGGGTTTTTTTACCACAGCAATGCGGATCCTCCGGCAATTGTCGGGACCGTTGAGGTCGTCAAAGCCGCCTATCCCGATCCCTACGCATTCGATAAAAAAAGTCGCTATTACGATCCCAAAAGTACGCTTGATTCTCCCCGGTGGTTTTTGGTCGATATCAGATTACTCAAGACCTTTTCGAACCCACTGTCTTTGGAGTATTTGCGAACGATTAAAGGCCTTGAACATATGGAACTTCTTCGAAAAGGGTCACGTCTTTCCGTTCAGCCGGTTCGTCCCGAAGAATGGAAATGTGTGTGTTCGCTGCTTGTTTCAAACAAATCTGCTTGAGATTCAAGAAACCTAACGTGAAACGATTCAGCTCTTTTCTTACTCAGCTTCTTGAGGGAAGACTTGCATGAAGGGATGAACCGTTACCTCCTCAAAAACCCCATGAATCATGTAAGGGTCTTCTTTGGCAAAGGCCTGAACCTCTTCCAGGGAATCTGCTTCAACCACGATTAAGCTCCCTGTTTTATCGGTCAAGGGCCCAGCCAAAATAATTTTCCCTTGTTGTGCCCATCGTTCAAGACGTTGAAGATGGGCCTCACGATACAAGGGTCGTTTGACCTGTCCTTCGGGCCCATCTTTTCCCAAAATGACAAATTTCATAGGACACTCGCTTTTCTTTGAAAATAATAGGATGTAGGAAGTCTAACGGCTTTCCTTTAAGTTCAAAGCCTATACTGTCATGAGAAAAGTAAAAAAGGCGGGATTACAACCGGGAGAGGATTAGGCCTCAGGCTGGTCTAGGGGCTGTCGGCTGGAATAGCCGCTATCAATATCATGCCACCACCTCACAGAGTCCTCTCCAGATTTCCAGCATAGAAACACGAGTTTGTCATTGAGCATAAAAGGGAAATCACAAAGGCCAATTTCGACATCTTTGATGACCACCCCCAATTCTTGAATGGCATGCAGACTGCCATTAATATCCTGTAACCCTTTGATATATTTGACACCTACCAGCGTTCCCCCGCCGACCGACGCCTGGGCACAGGCTTTTTTGACTTCTTCGCGGGTATCGATAAGAATTTGACGGCCTTGTTTAATCGATGTCCAATGTTGCTCGAGTTCCGGGACTAAGGCATTGGCCTCAGAGAGTGTAAAGATTCGTTCGCTGGAAAAAGGAAATCCTGATTCTGACATAAAAGATAGGACTTTCAGCTGAGCTTCCAATTAGGGTAGAGATGGTTTACCATACTAGACAGAATGGTGCCAACCTTTTAGGCCCCTCTGAGAAAGTCTTGAAAAATATCTCGACGCTAAAGTCTTTTCTTGGCCCTGCCGACATGAAAGCTATTGACAAGGTAATCATGGGTGAGATACATAAGACATCAAGAAAGACCTGCCCAAAATTGAAAAAGCTATATCCGCCTAATTAACTTCCCGGACCTTTTAGTTTTAACCCAAATCGTATAGAGGACATTTCAGCTTCTGTTGACAAGTGTGGTTCCTCATTCGCGCTGAGCATTCTTCCTAAATTTAACAAATACGTTGTTTGACTATACTTGAGTGGAGCAGAGGGCTTTGTCCTACCCTGAAAGGGCATTCACAGCAATGCTCAATGTGATCATGGTGATAAACTTTTGCATGTACCCCTTTCCAACCTTTTCCCAAACCTCAATTACTAGGAAATCCTTCCAGTTAACCTATGGAGTAACCTTATGCATCTTGCCGAACTGAAGCAAAAATCTATTGGAGAGTTGAATGATTTAGCCCGAGGCCTCAAAATTGACGGTGCCCCGAATTTGCGTAAGCAAGAGCTGATTTTCTCCATTCTTCAAGGACAAAGTGATAAAAATGGGGTCATATTCGGGGAAGGGGTCTTAGAAACTCTTTCAGATGGATTTGGGTTTCTCCGGGCGCCGGATTCCAACTATCTGCCGGGGCCAGATGACATTTATATTTCACCTTCGCAAATTCGTCGGTTTAACCTGCGAACAGGGGACATTGTCTCTGGCCAGATTCGTCCGCCAAAAGATGGTGAGCGATATTTTGCACTCCTGAAGGTCGAAAAAATTAATTATGATGAACCGGAAGTGCAACGCGATAAGATTTTATTTGATAATCTGACGCCGCTGTATGCAGAAGAACGGATCAATTTGGAATTTGATCGAGAAGAATATTGTACCAGGGTCATGGAGCTCACAACTCCTATCGGGAAAGGCCAGCGTGGGTTGATTGTCGCTGCTCCCCGGACGGGAAAGACAATGTTGTTGCAAGCCGTGGCTCGAGCCATTATTGCCAATCATCCTGAAATTGTGTTGATTGTGTTACTGATTGATGAGCGCCCAGAAGAAGTGACCGATTGGCAACGGCAGGTCAAGGCTGCTGAGGTGATTAGCTCAACTTTTGATGAACCACCTCAACGGCATGCCCAGGTGGCGGAAATCGTCATGGAAAAGGCCAAACGTTTAGTCGAGCATAAACGAGACGTCGTGATATTGTTGGACAGCATCACTCGATTGGCGCGGGCGTATAATACGATCTCCCCTCCGAGTGGAAAGGTTTTGTCTGGGGGGTTAGATTCCAATGCGTTGCAACGACCTAAACGGTTCTTTGGTGCCGCTCGTAATATTGAATTTGGAGGAAGTCTGACGATTTTAGCCACGGCCCTGGTTGATACTGGTAGCCGAATGGATGATGTCATTTTTGAAGAATTCAAGGGAACGGGGAATATGGAGGTCCATTTGGATCGACGGTTGGCCGATAAACGGCTCTTCCCCGCCATTGATATTAGCCAGTCGGGTACCAGAAAAGAGGAATTGCTGGTTGATCGTGACCGCCTCAACAAAATGTGGATACTCCGAAAGGTCCTCAGTCCCCTTGGAACGATGGAAGCCATGGAATTTCTCATGGACAAGATTGGTGGTACCAAAGATAATAATGAGTTCCTGCAATCGATGAATCGATGATCCACAATGGACAATCATTGATCATAGTGATTATTATAGGCAGGAAAGATCTGGTAAGCTTTGTGTAAGGAGAGAACATGAAAAAAGGGATACATCCAACATACGAATTTGCCAATGTGAGTTGTGCGTGTGGCATGTCCTATCAGACTCGAACCACGGTAGGAGATCTCAAGGTCGATATTTGTTCCAGTTGTCACCCTTTCTTTACTGGCACCCAAAAAATCGTCGACGCTGAAGGGCGGGTGGAACGATTCAATAAAAAATATGGCAAAAAAGACAAGACGAAAGCGAAGGCTAAAGCCTAATCGAATTCTCCGCTCTCCGTTGTCCTACCTCATGACGTAATTTCGTTGCGGCCAGGTTGGGTAGTGAAACCCAGTTTCCACGTGCCCTATCTTTCCTGGCTTTCATTTCAGTTTTTTTCTTTTTATCATTTTCACCTTCAGGTGTTTTCGTTCTGAGAATGTTTGGAGTTCACATTTTATAGTTGTTGGTGAAAGTATGGCGAACCTGACCAAAGCAGAATTACGCGATGGGGGACTCCTGAGTCGATGGGAGGCCGTCGCTAATAAATTTGACACGCTCAACGATCAATTGACAGATCCGGCCGTTTTGTCACAATCGGCTCTTCTTGTCTCCTTGAATAAAGAGCGGGCTGAGTTGGAACCGATTGCTTGCATGTTTGTCGAATATCGTCAGGTGCTTGAGGAAATTTCACAATCCCAAGTGATGGTAGAGGATCAAGAACTTGATCCTGAAATGCGACGATTGGCTAGTGAGGAATTGGAAAGTCTGGAATCTCGTCGTGATGCTTTGGAAGCCCAGGTTGTTGAACTACTGTGCCCCGAAGACGAAGGGAACAATAAAAATTCCTTCATTGAAATTCGTGCCGGAACCGGAGGTAGTGAAGCCGCTCTGTTTGCCGGGGACTTGTTGAGGATGTATCTCAAATTTGCTGAATCGAAAGGGTTGCGGGCTGAATTAATTGAATCCCATGAAACTGGGATTGGGGGAATCAAAGAAGCCGTCTTGTTGGTTGAAGGGAAGGGGGCTTTTGGATTCTTCAAGTATGAAAGTGGTGTGCATCGGGTGCAGCGGGTTCCGACCACTGAATCGAATGGGCGCATCCATACTTCCACTGCAACTGTCGCCGTGATGCCGGAGGTGGAAGAGGTGGATGTGCAGATTGATCCGAAAGATTTACGGATCGATACTTATTGCTCGTCGGGTGCCGGTGGGCAAAGTGTGAACACGACGTATTCTGCGGTCAGGATTACCCATATTCCGACAGGAGTGGTGGTAACCTGCCAGGATGAGCGCTCCCAACTCAAGAATCGGACGAAAGCCATGCGAACCCTGAGAACGCGCATTGGTGATGCTGAGCGGGAGAAACAAGAGGCTTCCATTGCCCAACAGCGTCGATCGCAAGTTGGGACCGGTGAACGGAGTGAAAAAATCCGCACGTATAATTATCCACAGAATCGGGTGACCGATCATCGCATTGGACTGACCTTGCATAAATTGGATCGCGTCATGGAAGGCGATCTGGATGATTTGGTGACTGCTCTTAAAGCGCAGTAACATTTATCAACAACAATTCCCGAATCGTTTTGATGCTCTGTCTTAGGCCCATGTTCTTTGGGAGGCCGTCATGACGTTGTCTATTTCCTTTTCCCAATTGTTTCGTGAAGCCGTCGATCGGCTCAGCCAAGCTGGAATTAGCAATGCCAAGCGAGAGGCCTTGTGGATTGTAGAAGAAGCCTTGGGAGTAAGTCGGCTACAGATTCATGCGTATGGGGAGGAATCGATAGATTCAGAACAATACCACCGAGCCATTTCTTTGATTGAACGAAGAGCCTCGCAAGAGCCGTTGCAATATGTGTTAGGGACTCAAGAATTTTATGGTCTGGACATGGCGGTAGGGCCTGCCGTGCTGATTCCCCGACCTGAGTCAGTATTGCTTGTTGAGGAAGTGATTGCCCTTCTGCGGTCCCATCCGCAACCAGTGATTGTCGATGTGGGAACGGGTTCTGGGTGTTTGGCGATCAGCGTAGCCAGGGCTCTCACAAGGGCGGTGGTCATTGCATCAGATCGGTCCTTTTCGGCATTACAGGTAGCCATAAAGAATGCGCTGAAACATGATGTCCGGTCACAGATTTTATGGCTGGCGGGAGATGTTTTGGCCCCCTTGTTATCGAACCGTTTAGCAGGTAAAGTGACCGCCATTATTGCGAACCTGCCATATATTTCCCATAACGAATGGGATCGACTTTCTCCTGATGTCAAAGATTTTGAACCACGTCTGGCTCTAGACGGAGGACCGGACGGGTTGGATGTCTATCGACGGTTGTTGAAAGAAGCCCCAAGTGTCTTAGCGCCGGGAGGGGTGGTGTGTCTGGAGGTTGGCATAGGGCAAGCTGACTGCCTCTGTGAGGAGATTGCCTCTTCCAAAATTTTTCATGTCATGAAGGTTCAGTCTGATATGCAAGGGATTCCACGAATGGTCTGTCTTCAACGGGTTGAGCAATCGTGATGCAGTCATAAAACATGGATCAGATTACCATCATAGGGGGATCTCCTTTACACGGCGTGGTCGAAGTTGGTGGAGCGAAAAATGCTGCGCTTCCCATTTTAGCCGCCTCGTTGTTGGGTGGCGGAGAATGTGTGATCGACAATGTTCCTCAAGTCCGGGATTTGATTACCATGACCAAACTCCTGGCATTGCTTGGGGTGGACGTGCAGACTGATGGTCGCCGGGTTATGTTAGAGGCCAGCCATGTGCAATCTATTGAGGCTCCCTATGATTTAGTCAAAACTATGCGTGCGTCAATATTGGCGCTGGGGCCTTTATTAACTCGCTTGGGAGAAGCCAAGGTTTCCTTACCTGGTGGTTGTGCGATCGGGACGAGACCGGTCAATCTTCACTTAAAGGGGTTGGCCATGATGGGGGCTGAGGTTCAGGTTGAACATGGGTATATCCATGCGAAAGCTCGTCGTCTGAAGGGCGCCCGAATCGATCTCGATTTTCCGACGGTGACGGGAACGGAAAATCTCATCATGGCCGCATGCTTAGCGGAAGGGACGACCAGTTTGCATCATGTCGCACGGGAACCAGAAATTGCCGATTTATGCGCATTTTTAACCAAACGAGGGGCAAAAATCTTAGGTGCTGGGACTGATACGATTACGATTGAAGGTGTGTCTGAACTACATGGTGCACAACATACGGTCATGCCTGATCGTGTGGAAGCCGGCACCTTTGTCATGGCTGGTGCGATTACCGGTGGAGACCTGACGGTGAAAGGCTGCATCACGGATCATTTGGGTAATATGTTTACAAAAATACAGGAAATGGGTGTGGAACTCAATGAACAACCAGAGGGAGTACGGGTTCGTCGATCTGGTCCGCTCAAAGCCGTGGAAGTTAAAACGCTGCCATATCCGGGGTTCCCAACCGATTTGCAGGCACAGATGATGGCATTGATGTCTGTGGCCGAAGGCACCAGTATCATGACAGAAACAATTTTTGAAGGGCGGTTTTTGCATGTCCCAGAATTGCATCGTATGGGAGCTTCAATTGAGATCGATGGCCCTCATGCCATCGTGAAAGGCATCCCCGCACTCACCGGGGCACCGGTCATGGCCTCCGATCTCCGCGCAAGTGCCGGGCTGGTTCTGGCAGGGTTGGCCGCGGAGGGAGAAACCACGGTTTCCCGGGTCTATCATTTAGACCGGGGGTATGAGCGCTTGGAAGAAAAATTACTGGCTGTGGGCGCTCAGGTGCAGCGGGTGCCGGAAGTCCTATGAATGAAGTTGTGACTATAGCTCTATCTAAGGGGAAGCTTCTGCCGCCAACGCTAGCTCTATTTCGGCAAGCCGGGTATTCGGCTTATCACATTGATGACGGTGAACGCCGGTTAATTTTAGAATATCCCGATCATGGTCATCGGGTTCTTATCGTTCGTCCAAGTGACGTGCCGGTCTATGTAGAATACGGGGCAGCTGATTTAGGTGTAGTGGGAAAAGATGTGTTGTTAGAGCAAAGTCCTGACGTTTATGAGCCAGTGGATCTCGGGTTAGGGGTCTGTAAATTAGTCGTGGCCAAACCGAATGGCCAAACTCCAGTGCAACGGTTATCGTCAAAGCTTCGGGTGGCCACGAAATATCCCAACATCACCGAGAAATTTTTTAATCAACAAGGGTTGCCCGTCGAATTGATTAAACTATATGGATCTATTGAGTTGGCTCCTTTGGTGGGATTGGCCGATCGAATTGTGGATTTGGTGGAAACGGGGAAAACGCTCAAGGCCAACAATCTGGAGGAAGAACAAATTATCGGGTGGTCGTCGGCCCGTCTTATTGTGAATCGAGCCAGTTTGAAAATGAAATATGCCACCGTGACCGAAGTCATCACTCGCATTAAAAAACAAGTCACGAAAGCCAAAGCGACAAGAGAGAGTGTGAAGGGAAAGCGGAAGTGAAAATTCTTTCTTGGAAAGATCCTGGGTTTACAAAAGGGGTGGAGGCTGTTTGCCGGCGAGCGACCTCGCAGAATGCTAAGGTGGAGCAATCAGTCCGTGATATATTAGAACGTGTTCGTCGCGAAGGCGACAAAGCGGTTCAACGGTTTACCTGGCAGTTTGATCATATTCAAATTCGCCCCAACCAATTACGGGTCAGCTCGAAAGAGATTCAGGATGCCTATTCCGCTCTTGCCAAAGCTGATGCGAGCGCTCTCAAGTACGCGGTGCGACGCATTCGAACCTTTCATCGTCGACAACGACGCTCGACCTGGACGTATCGAAAAGATGGGATTCAACTGGGGCAACTGATTACGCCTCTTGATGCGGTGGGCGTGTATGTGCCTGGTGGAAAAGCCGTCTATCCCTCATCGGTGCTGATGAATGCCATCCCGGCCAAAGTGGCAGGAGTTGGTCGTGTTGTCATGTGTACTCCGACGCCGAAAGGCTCTATTCATCCTGCCTTATTAGTCGCAGCTGATATGGCTGGAGTCGATGAAATCTATCGAGTTGGGGGAGTGCAAGCGATCGGCGCATTAGCATTTGGGACGTCAACCATTCGCCCAGTGGATAAAATCGTTGGGCCAGGCAATATGTACGTGGCGGCAGCCAAACGGCTTGTCTATGGTCAGGTTGATATTGATATGATTGCGGGTCCGAGCGAACTCCTGGTTTTGGCCGATTCAACCAGTAATCCCACTCATGTCGCGGCCGATTTGCTGTGTGAGGCTGAGCATGATGAGGAAGCGTGTGTCTATCTGGTGACAACCTCCTTGGCCTTGGCCAAGCGAACGGTGAAAGAGGTCAATCGTCAATTGGCTGAATTAAGTCGGCAAGAGATTGCTTCACACTCGGTTGGGACGCATGCGGTGGCCTTTGTCGTCAAATCTATAGAAGAAGGATTGGCGTTAGCCAATCAGATTGCGCCTGAGCATCTTTCATTGAATATAAAAAATGCTCTGGACTATCTCCCCCGTGTTCGTCATGCCGGAGCCATATTTGTCGGACGGTATACCCCGCCAGCGGTAGCTGATTATGTGGCCGGTCCAAATCATGTGTTGCCGACAGGGGGGAGTGCCAGATTTTTTTCCAGTCTCGGGGTCGATGAATATGTCAAAAGGAGTAATGTGGTGTCGTATTCTCAGGAGGCACTGCTCAAAGCCAAACGCGCTGTTGTGCGTCTAGCCACCTTGGAAGGGTTTGACGCCCACGGCCAATCTATGGAGAGTCGATGGACATGAGTCAACAATCTGTTCCCAGATCGGCGTCACAAGAACGAACCACGGCTGAAACGGCTATTCGGGTACAATGGGTTCTGGATGGAGCGGGCCGAAATAACATTCAGACCTCGATTCCCTTTTTAGATCATATGTTGAATCTCTTAGGGAAACATGGATTCTTTGACCTCACGGTCGAAGCGAAAGGCGATATTGAGATTGACGATCACCACACAATCGAAGATGTTGGTATCGTCATGGGACAGGTGTTGAATCAGGCGCTTGGGACCAAGGAAGGTATTGCCCGGTTTGGGTTTGCCTCCGTTCCGTTGGACGAGACGTTGGCACAGGTCACCGTAGATTTGAGTGGCCGGCCCTATCTCGTCTACAACTTGGCACTGCCGACCAGATATATTAAGTCCTTTGATTTAGGACTCTTTGAAGATTTTTTTCAGGCCTTTGTGAGTCAGGGCGGATTGAATCTTCATGTGAATGTCCTCTATGGGCGGAATCCGCATCATATTATGGAGGCCGTATTTAAGGCGTTGGCGAAGGCCTTGGATCAAGCCGTCAAACGGGAAGATCGACTTTCAGGTGTACTGTCCACGAAAGGCTCTTTGTAAATCGTGGCAAATTTTTTTGAGGAGAGGCGGGATAGGTTGGGAGGATTATGATCGCCATTATTGATTATGGGATGGGCAATCTTCGTAGCGTCCAGAAAGGTTTTGAGCGCGTGGGACATGAAGCCCTGGTGACACGGGAGCCTGCTGTCATTGATCGTGCCAGTCATGTCGTGTTGCCAGGTGTAGGGGCTTTTGGCGATTGTATGGCCAATGTCACTCGTTATGGTCTTGTCGATCCTATTCATCGGGCCATTCAAGCCGGCAAACCATTTTTGGGAATTTGTGTAGGATATCAACTCTTATTTGACGAAAGTGAAGAATTCGGGTGTCATGAGGGGTTAGGTCTTTTGCCGGGAAAAGTCAAAGCGATTCCCATGTCTAACGATAAGTTGTCCTCCTACAAAATTCCTCACATGGGATGGAATACGATTCGCATTGAGAAGCCCGCTCCGCCCTTGCAGGATATCGATTCAGAATCCTATGTGTATTTTGTCCATTCCTACTTTGTCGAACCTGCGGATCAAGAATTAGTGAGTACTCAAACAGATTATGGGGTGTCCTTTGCCAGTAGTGTGTGGAAAGACAATATTTTTGCCACACAATTTCATCCAGAAAAAAGTCAGGCGGTTGGATTGCAAGTCTTAAAGAATTTTGGTGAGTGGCAATGAGACTTGGATTTTTTATCGGCACGAAATTGTCGCAAGAACGTTTCGCACAATTTATTTTGATCGGGATGATTGTATGGTCCAGTCTCATCCTAGGATGCGTGCCTTCGAAGGTTCAGGTCCAGTCGGCTCCCCAATTTGATCCCTCTTCCATTTCTAGTCTAGCAATCCTGCCATTCGAAGCGCTTCAAACCCCTCAATGGGGATATGGTCATACACGTGAGGGCGTGAGAGACCCAGAGGAAATTCGTACACAATTTCGACTGCCGGGCGCTGATCACGTGCGCCCATCCGATTCGTCAAAAGATCTCTACTCCGTTTCTGACTCGGCGGCGAAATTTATTACCACTCGAGTCGAGTCGCTGCTTCGTGCGCGCCCAGCCTTGCGGGTAATAGGACCAAATGAAGCTGACCTTTCTAGACATTCGGGTGATGGAGGCTCGTATACTTCTTTGCGAGCACTGGCCAAAGAGGCTGGTGAACGTTTGAATGTGGATGGCGTATTGATGGGCAAGGTTCGAACCTATCGAGAACGTGAAGGGACCAGGATGGGGGCGACGCCAGCAGCCGTAGGCTTTGAAATATTTTTGGTCCAACCCTCAGATGGGATAGTTTTGTGGAAGGGAGAATTTTTTGAAGAACAAAAGCCGCTGACTCAGGATGTCGTGGGGTTTTTCGAGAAAAGTGGAGGGTTTGTGACTGCTCGAGAACTTTCAGAAATAGGGGTACAAAAAGTGATGGAGACGTTTCCGGTTGGGAAGGGAACTTCTCCAGGTCAGTAGTGGCGAATCTTCTTTCAAGAATTGAGATATCCGATGTTACTAATCCCAGCAATTGATTTAAAAGATGGCAAATGTGTTCGCCTACGGCAAGGCGAAATGAGTCAGGTGACCCGGTATTCAGATGATCCCCTAGGAATGGCAGATCACTGGCAAAATCTCGGCGCACCCTATTTGCATATTGTGGATTTAGATGGAGCGGTGGAAGGCATTCCGAAGCATTTGCCTCAAATTGAAGCCATTGCCAAAAAACTCACCGTGCCTATTCAAGTGGGGGGCGGTATTCGAAATGTGGCAACGGTCCAAGCCTATCTCTCAAGTGGAGTCGATCGCGTCGTGGTAGGAACGGCGGCCTTACAAGATACGGAATTTTTGTCAAAAATCGCTCAGCAATATCCACAGAAAATTTTGGTCGGGATTGATGTGAAACAGGGGTTGGTTGCGGTTCATGGATGGACAACGGTTTCTACTTTGACTCCCCAACAGGTATTTGACTCTTTGAAAGGCCTGCCATTAGGGGGCATTGTCTTTACCGATATCTCCAGAGATGGCATGTTGAATGGGCCGAATATCTCTGCACTACGAGAAGCCGCGGAAACCGCACCCGTTCCGATCATTGCCTCAGGTGGGGTTACCGCGTTAGACGATATACGCGCCATTCAAGGAATTGGTGCCAACATTTCTGGTGTCATTATTGGAAAAGCCCTCTATGAGGGAGCTTTAGACTTGAAAGCGGCGTTAGCACTCATTCAAGCGAGTGAGGAGGCTCGGTCGTCATGTTAACCAAGCGGATCATTCCCTGTCTGGATGTCAAAGGCGGGCGGGTGGTCAAGGGCGTGTCCTTTGTGAATCTGCGTGATGCCGGAGACCCCGTTCACGTGGCACAGGTCTATGATCGGGAAGGGGCCGATGAGTTATGCTTTTTGGACATTACGGCTTCCCATGAAAAACGTGACACAATATTGGATGTGGTTGTACGGACTGCCGAGCAAGTGTTTATGCCTTTGACGGTTGGTGGTGGCATTCGTACATTAGAAGATATCCGCCGATTACTGGAAGCCGGAGCTGATAAGGTGAGTATTAATACGGCAGCCGTCCAAGAACCTGAATTCGTCAAGGCCGCCGCCAATCGGTTTGGTTCCCAATGTATTGTCGTGGCCATTGATGCCAAACGTGCCACTGCGTGTGAAGGGAACATGCAAGGGTGGGAAGTGTATACCCACGGCGGGCGTAATACGACCGGCTTAGATGCCGTTCAATGGGCCCAGCGGATGATGGATTTTGGCGCCGGAGAAATTCTCTTAACGAGTATGGATCAGGATGGAACCAAAGATGGATATGATTTGCCCTTGACTGCCGCAATCTCTGATGCGGTCACGATTCCGGTTATTGCCTCAGGGGGAGCTGGGACGCTTCAGCATTTGTATGAAGCGTTTACACTAGGGAAGGCGGATGCGGTCTTAGCCGCCTCCATTTTCCATTTTCAGACCTTTTCAATCGGGCAAGCGAAAACCTTTCTATCAGAGCAGGGTATTCCTATGCGACCAGGGCCCGTTCCCGTTTCGATAGTATAGACACCGATGAGCATGCTATCCGAGTCATTCACACCGCAATTTGATGGGCAAGGGCTCGTGCCCTGTATTGTCCAAGACTGGTTAGACGGGACAGTGTTGATGGTAGGCTTTATGAATCAGGAAGCGTGGGAGATGACCCGCAAGACCCAACTGGTGCATTTTTGGAGTCGGTCTCGGCAACAGCTTTGGAAAAAAGGTGAGACCTCAGGTCATGAGCTGCAACTCAAGGAAGTATTTCTTGATTGTGATCAAGACACGGTATTAGTGAAAGCTCAACCGGTTGGTCCAACTTGCCATACGGGCTCTCGGTCCTGTTTCTTTTCCCGCATTTCCCCAACATCAGAGGTAGACGCCACAAACCCAGTGGGTACAGCCTGGGGCGGGATCACCCAACGGCTCTTTGAAATGGTTTCGGATCGAAAGGCCAATCCTAACGCGAATTCCTATGTCTCGAAATTATTACAAGGAGATGTTGATCGTATCTTAAAAAAAGTGGTGGAAGAAGCCGGGGAAGTTGTGCTGGCAGGGAAAAACTCGAACCGTGAAGAGATTATATATGAAATGGCCGATTTATGGTTTCATTCCTTAGTCATGCTCGGACATTATTCGATTCCTCCGGAAGAAATCTACCAAGAGCTCGGCAAGCGATTTGGGACGTCCGGTATTCGAACGACCGAAGGTGAGGCTTCTCATGGCTGAGTGCATTTTTTGTCGAATAGTTGAGGGAGCCATTCCCACCAAGAAAATTTACGAAGATGAGCAGGTTGTGGCTTTTGATGATATTAACCCTCAAGCACGTGTCCATGTGCTTGTCATTCCCAAGCAACATGTGGTGTCACTGGATGATACTCAAGATACGGATGTGGCCTTATTAGGCCAACTTATGATCGTGTGTGCCAAACTAGCTAGGGAACGAGGTCTGGCAGAAAGTGGATATCGGGTCGTTGCAAATACGGGCCGGGAAGCTGGGCAAAGCGTGTTTCATCTTCACTTGCATGTACTGGGAGGGCGCGCGTTTTCTTGGCCCCCAGGGTAACATAAAAAAAGGGAACCATCGTATTTCCAGAATTGGCTGAGGTGTAGAAATAATGAGTGAAAAACGAGGCGTTCCTTCTGAAACCATCCAGCAGATTCGAGAGCGTACCGATATTGTTGATTTGATCTCCTCTTATGTGAGCCTTTCCAAGGCCGGTCAAAATTTCAAGGGTCTTTGTCCCTTCCATTCGGAAAAATCCCCATCCTTTTCGGTTAATCCTGCGAGCCAATATTTTCATTGTTTTGGCTGTCAGGCCGGAGGAGATGCCTTTACCTTTCTCATGAAACAGGAAAATATGGATTTTATGGAAGCCCTTCGCGAGCTGAGTCAGCGAGTTGGGATTGCCCTTCCCGAGCGGCGGCAATTGAGTTCCCGTACCGATTCGGGGTTATCACGTGAGCGGTATTTCCACATCTACCAAATGGCGGCCTCCTGGTATCATCAGAATCTTCAAAAAACTACAGAAGCTGAAGGGGCGAGAGCGTATCTTGAGCAACGGGGAATTGCTCGTGAGTCCTGGACAACCTTTCAATTAGGCTATGCGCCGGCTGGCTGGAATGGATTATCTCATTGGATGGAAGGGCAATCGGTCACATTGAATGAACTGATTCAGGCGGGATTGGTCGTTCGAAAAGAAAAGGAAGGTGCGCAAGGGTTTTCAACATATGATCGATTCAGAAATCGAGTGTTATTTCCTATTGCAGATACCCGAGGGCAAGTATTGGGTTTTGGAGGGCGGGTCATGCAGGATGAGGCCTCTCCGAAATATCTCAATTCTCCGGAGACCGATCAATTTTTCAAAGGGCGATCACTGTACGGTTTAGATAAAGCCAGGCAGGCAGCAATTGCAGCCGGACGGTTTTATCTTGTCGAGGGCTATTTTGATGTCATTGCGCTCCATGAACAGGGGATCACCAATGTCGTGGCTCCCTTGGGCACAGCGCTGACTTCCGATCATGTGCAGATCCTCCGACGATTTGTTCCGTCAGTTATGTTGGTATTTGATGGGGATACGGCTGGGGTCAATGCCGCGTTGAGAACTCTAGATTTATTCATGAATTCAGGTATGGATGTTCGAGTGTTGTTATTGCCAGCCGGGGATGACCCTGATACCTATGTGAGAACGAAGGGAGTGGAAGCATTTCGAGAATTGGAAGGACGGGCCGCCTCGCTTTTGGAATTTGTGGTCACGTCCGTCTTAGATAAAACCAAAAAGGATTCAATTCAAGATCGAGTGAAACGCGCTGATGAGGTCCTCGCGATTCTCCAAAAAACGAAAAATCCTCTGGAGAAAGACGAGTATCTTAAAGTGATTTCTGAACGGCTTGGGATTCGACAGGATTTACTCAGGAAACGATTGCCGACCTTGCGGGTTCGCGTGGGTTCCGTGAGGCCCACTCCCCAGGGGTCTGAATCCCTTACTGCTGTTACTCTTCCACCAGGAAAGCGGGAAGAACGGGATGTCATTATTCTTTTGCTCCAGGGACGTTTGGATGCCTCGCATATTCTAGAATTAGAGGAGGAGGCTTTTACCACTCCCGTCTATCGGCATATCATGACTCAAGCGCTCCATTATCGTGATGAAACCGGGCAGATCGATCTCGCAGGGGTTCGAGGAGTGTTGAGCGATGATCCGGCCTATGATGCGGTCGTGGCGCAATTGAGCGTGACGGATCTTTACCTGGAGGATCCCCATGCGCATGTCCTCGGGTGTCTGAGTATCCTAAGAAACAAGCGACTTCAACGCCGGCTGGATGAGTTAATCAGGCAGTTAAAAATTGCTGAACGGGAAGGACGCCATGAGGATGTGGATGCCTTAAACCTTCAGATTCATGACATTCGAAACCTAAAAGCCGGATTCATGGTCTCTTGAGAAAAATTCTAGGAATTCCAAAGAAAGGCGGAAAAGGTATTTTTCCTGGAGGCAATCTATGGTAAAAGATAAATTATGCGATTGTGGGGTTTGGGCCCATAGCTCAGTTGGTTAGAGCGGCTGACTCATAATCAGTTGGTCCCAGGTTCAAGTCCTGGTGGGCCCACCAAAATGCCGGGCCGGACTTGATAGGTTCATAGAGAAACGGGTGTTCGTTAATGTTGAGGATTTTGTGAATTCGCAGCTGCAATTTCTTATTGAGCTTCAAAAGTTTGATCTTCGAATTTTTCAGATTCAAGATTCACAGCGAAAAGCCCCTGATCTTCTTAAGGCTGCTGAAGCTCCCCTCCAAGACCTTCTTTCCCGTCTCCAAGTGTTGAAAAATACGGGCGAAGCCCTCGTGAAGCAACAACGGAGTACAGAACGCGAATTAGCGACCCAAGAAGATTTGCTCCATAAAGTACGGAGTCGCCTGTCTGAGTTAAAAACCAATAAAGAATACCAGGCGCATTTGTTTGAAATTGAGCAGGCCAGGAAAAAAAAGGATGCCATTGAGGAAACCGTGCTAGAAACCATGGAACGGGTAGAAGAAAATAAAAAAGCCATTGCGGAACTTGAAGTTGAAGTCCAAGAAGCGCAACGAGTTTTTGATGAAGAAAAAGCTCGTTTAGAAAGTCAATTTGCCGAATTGACCACTGAACTAGACGATTTGAAGCAGCAACAACAGCGGGTCGCCGATACCGTTGAAAAGCCCTTGCTGGCTCGATACAACCGGTTGAAAACCATGCGCAAGGGATATGCGGTCGCGGAGGTCGTAGATGGTTCTTGCGCAGGTTGCCGTCTCCAGCTCCCTCCCCAACTCGTTGCCGAAGTGAGGCGAGGGAATGAATTGCTGGACTGTTCCTATTGCCATCGTATTCTCTTCATGGCTCACCATTTGGAAGTGGAAACCCTCGATTAAGGGTACGGAATTTTTTCCCTTCCTTGCATTCTCTCTCTTCTAAGCCTACCATGATAAGCGGTGGTGGAAGCGGGCCGGGTGGCCGCTCACAATTTATGTGAGAGGAAAGTCCGGACTCCATAGGGCAAGGTGCTGGGTAACGCCCAGGCGGAGCAATCCGACACCAGCGCCACAGAAAAAATACCGCCGATGGTTGGGGCTGTAGCTTCAACCAGGTAAGGGTGAAATGGTGGGGTAAGAGCCCACCGCGCTTGTGGTGACACAAGTGGCAGGGTAAGCGTCACCTGGAGCAAAACCAAATAGGGGAACGCATCTTGTAGATGATGGGGAAGTCATTCTCCACCAGAACGAGAGGGAGGTCGGCCCGGCCAAGGTTCCCGGGTAGGTTGCTTGAAACCTAGAGTAATCTAGGTTCTAGAGAAATGGTCACCGCCGATTAGGGCTTCGCTTTAGTCGGTACAGAATCCGGCTTATAGGCCCACTTCTCCACCATTTTTTGATCCACAGTGGGATGGTTTGTTGTTCTTGATTTCCAGGGGAACTGAATTAGACACAGAGGCACCTACTGGCATTCAATGCTATGTAGGGTATCCCGGAATAAATGACAGGAAAGATTGGCATTCCTCAAGGACGTCTTCAAACATCTTGGTTTGACCGGGGTTTTCCGCGTTGCTAGAATCGGCAGTTTTGTTAATTCGAACTCCTTCAGCAATATTGGGCAACGCCGGTTTTGAATAATCTGTCTCCTACGTCCCCATCGTCTAGCCTGGCCTAGGACGCCGCCCTTTCAAGGCGGCAACGCGGGTTCAAATCCCGCTGGGGACGCCATGAGTGAAGCCGCTGAAGAATTCTTCAGCGGCTTTTGTCTTTTTTTGGCCTTATTCTAACGTAAAACGATGATATTTCCACTGAACTCTTCCAATGCCCGGCCTTCTTTCGATATGGTGAAATGATTGTAGAGCCAATTTTTCTTTCATCTTAGTTTTGTGAGGGTCTTATGAATCCAGGTTTATTTCTAAGTATGGTCATGGTCCTAGGGGTGGTGGGGTTGTCCAGCCTTACCTTCGCAGCTGAAGATTGGAAATACACAGAATCAGGCGAAGTGGATCAAGGGCCTGCTGATGGTCCTCCCGGTGTGATGGTGCTCATTCCAGAAGGGGAATTTACGATGGGGGACAATGAAGGGTCACGAAACGAGCGACCAGAACATACGGTGTGGCTGGACGCCTATTTCATTGACCGTTATGAAGTGACGATGGCTGAATATCAAAAGATTTTGGACGATGATTACAGTATTGAACCCCCGCCTTTATGGGATGATGGCGCGGCGACGGGGAAAGTGGGGGACCGTCCGGCCGTGGGTATTACCTGGAAAGATGCTGAACGATATTGTCAATGGATTGGAAAGCGATTGCCCACCGAAGCTGAATGGGAAAAAGCCGCCCGTGGAACAGATGGGCGTCGATATCCATGGGGCCACATGCAGCCGTTTGTCGATATTGCCAATTATAATCAGGGGACGACGGGCTGGGTGAGTTATCCCATTACATTGTCTCCGGTAACCAGTGGGACCAAGGGAATGAGCATTCGTCATGGTCTGAAGGAAGGCGGAAAAAGCTTCTATGGTCTCTACCATATGGCTGGTAACGCAGCTGAATGGGTGAATGATTGGTACGACCGGTATTATTACGAAGACAGTCCTAAGAAAAATCCACAGGGTCCAGCTGAAGGAGATTTTAAAGTTTTAAGAGGTGGATCTTGGGAAGATCAACCAACAAATTTGCGAGTAACGGCCCGTTCGAAAGCGGAGGTAGACTTTCAGGACTTGACGACAGGGTTTCGTTGTGCAAAAGATGAGGGGAAGGAATAAATAATCAGGAAGAAACCTGAATCGAAAGTAAGAAACGATCTGGATTCAAGGGTTATTCGATATTTCTACCGAGGGCAATTTTTTCTCGATTCTTCTTTTCCTCTTGAATTCAGGATGGAATGAACGCTCTCGTGCTACAGGCGTAGTTTGGGGCATAGTATTTGATTCGCGTTGTTGCCCATAGAGCCAACGTGCGGTTTTTCCTCCTACATTTCGAATGGTATGTGGTTTTCCTGCAGGAATACAAATTTCTTCTCCTATTGAAGGCCGAATACACTGGCCTTCCACATCCAGTTCAAGTTTCCCCGACATCATGACAAACAATTCATCGGTTTCATGACCTTGGTAGGACCATTCTCGTCCGGCATGGTCAATCCATAACCCGCAAGAAAATCCTCGAGCATGCCAATCCTTAGCAATAATTGAGCGATCAACAAAGGAATAATTTTTCATGAAACTGGTTCGTCTTATTGGTCGGTGATCGAAGCTTGCGTATTTTTTAAACTGAAAAAGCGAAGGTCAGGAAAGTATTTTTATTATTGAGAAATATTCTAGAAAAAGAATATTTCTAAGAACACTCAATCAATTTACTCAAAAGGGAAATAGCGAGGGTAAAATACAGCTAATCCAATTGGTCGAATAATTGAATCCTTGTATAGAGAAATCGTATCGCTGTCAATGCCTTAAGTTGTGGAATAGGTGTGAATCGAAGTGGATAATTCTTACCTGGAAAATAGAAAATTCAATTCCAGTGAGGTTTTTCTCTTGTGAAAACTGGGGATAATTTTTTTTAAGAATTTTGAATTTAATCGGTTTGTGGATGAAGGGAAGATTTGCGGCTGAATTTGGGAACCTTGATGGGATCATAAGACTCGAGAAAGGCCAAAAAAATGATTTAGCTGACTTTGCTTAACCGATCAATCCATCGCTCGCAAAAGAATCTCGAAGCCTAACAACATTTGGCCATATCTAGGCGGGAATTTTAGAAAGTGCCTATTCTTTAGTCAAAAATATCTGAATTCGCCTATTTTCCAAGGCTAAGAGGGTTATTACCCTCGAGGTTTTAAAGAAAACCTTGCTTCCTATCTATGGCAAATGTACATTTTATTTCCTATTTGATTTCAAAGATTCAACTTAGGAGCAGCCGTTTGTGGCACCGCAGTTGTCACACTTGAGGCACATGCCGTTGCGGACCATCTTAAATTGCTTGCATTCCTGGCAGGGATCGCCTTCGTAGCCTTTTTGTCTAGCTTCCTGGACTTCGGTAATTGTGACGGTTTCGCGTTGCATTTCAACTTTTCGAGAGACTTTCGTCTGTCCGCCATTTTTTTCTACGCCGTTTCCTGAGGAACGGCGAGAAGGAAAGACTTCAGGGCTGATAGAGGTCGAACTGAGTGACCGAGGATCGACTAAATCGTCTCCATCCTCTTCTTCAGTGTCGGTTTGTTTTTTGAGCGCATCGACACGGAGGTCTTCCGGGGCAACCTGTTCCAGGTCATGTCGGCCTAGATAGGTAATGGCCATTTCTCGAAAAATGTAATCAATAATCGATGTTGACATTTTGATATGAGAGTTGAGTTTCACCGGTCCATTCGGTTCGAACCGTGTGAAGAGGAAGGCATCAACAAATTCTTCCAGTGGGACGCCATGTTGCAGCCCAAGTGAAATGGCGATAGCGAAACAGTTCATCAGGCTGCGAAATGCCGCGCCCTCTTTATGCATGTCCAGAAAAATTTCTCCGAGGGTGCCATCTTCATATTCGCCAGTTCGTAAATAAATCTTATGTCCGCCCACGATAGCTTTTTGGGTGTATCCCCCACGGCGCGTGGGAAGAGGGCGACGCTTAGCGAGATAACGGACCAACACCCGAGAGGCGGCCTGTTTAGCAAGGGCTTGTATTTGCTCGGGTTGCGCCTCGGTATTGTCCCAATCGCTGGTGGAATTCAAGGGTTGGCTAAGTTTGGAGCCATCTCGATACAGGGCCACGGCCTTCAGCATGGAGGTCCAGGATGTATAATAGGCCTCCTGGACGGACTCCACTGTGGCATCGGCGGGCATATTGATCGTTTTGCTGATCGCTCCGCTGATAAATGGTTGGGCTGCGGCCATCATTCGGATGTGGGCCTCAGGAAGGATATACCGCTGCCCTAATCGTCCGCAGCGATTGGCACAGTCAAAAATAGCCAAATGTTCAATTTGAAGATGTGGCGCCCCTTCCACGGTCATCGTCCCGCAGCAGAAATCGGTGGCTGCCAGTATTTCTTCTTGGATAAACCCAAGATGCTGAAGCATATTGAACTGAGGATTTTGGAGTTGAGCTTCAGAGATGCCTAATTTCTCTCGGCAAAACTCTTCTCCCAAGGTCCATTTATTGAATGCAAAATTGATATCAAACGCTTCATCCAGTTTGGATTCGATTTTTTCCAAAACGGTTCGGTCAAAACCTTTGTCCTTTAAGGTTTCATGGTTAATAAATGGAGCTTTTTTAAGGGTTCGAGTCCCCGTGGCATAGGTGACGATATCTTGAATTTGGGTAGGGGTGTATCCAAGATTGCGTAATGCAGGTGGGAGGCTTTGGTTGATGATTTTAAAATACCCACCCCCCGCCAATTTTTTAAATTTCACCAAAGCAAAATCTGGCTCGATGCCCGTGGTATCACAATCCATCACCAACCCAATTGTGCCTGTGGGCGCAATAACGGTGGATTGGGCATTCCGATATCCATATTGTTCACCAAGTTCGATGGCGCGGTCCCAGGATTGTTGGGCCGCTTTGAGTAGGTCTTGTGGACATTGATCTGGCTTGATTCCTCGCGGTGTGATCGTGAGCCCTTCATATTCTTCAGCCTGCGCATCGTGGGTGGCCCGTTGGTGATTGCGCATGACACGCAGCATGGATTCTGCATTACGAGGATACGCGTTAAAGGGGCCTAATTCCTTCGCCATTTCTGCGGAGGTGGAATAGGATTCGCCTGTCATGAGTGCGGTAATCGCTCCGCACCAAGCTAGGGCTTGTGGGCTGTCATAAGGGACCCCCAATTTCATCAGGATGGAGCCGAGGTTGGCATAACCGAGTCCGAGAGTCCTGAAGGAAAAACTTTTTTCTGCAATCGCCCGACTGGGAAACCCAGCCATTAGGACACTTATTTCCAACACAATCGTCCATAACCGAACACCATGTCGAAATCCGTCGATATCGAATTTCCCTTCTGGAGTTAGAAATCGGCCTAAATTCAATGAAGCCAAATTGCAAGCCGTATCATCCAGGAACATGTACTCGCTACAGGGATTTGAGGCGTTGATCCGTCCATCCTGGGGACAGGTATGCCATTCATTGATGGTGGTGTCATATTGAATGCCGGGGTCCGCACAGATCCAGGCTGCCCAGGCGATTCGATCCCAGAGGTCCTTAGCAGGAATGGTTTTATAGACGGCTCCGTCCGTGCGACGGGTTAATGTCCAATCGCCACCGGATTGGAGTGCGGCAAAAAATTCGTTTGGTACACGGATACTATTGTTGGAGTTTTGTCCCGAGACGGTTTGGTAGGCTTTGCTATCCCAATTGGTGTCGTATTCGTGAAACACGAAATGGGTATAGCCTTCCTGTGCATAATTGAACATGCGATGAATGTATAGATCCGGAACTGATACCTCGCGAGCGGCTTGAATAGCTTCGCGAAGCGTTAAGTTTTCGCGTGGATTGACTTCAACGTGAGTGCTGCCGTCAGATTTGGAAACGTGACAGGCTTGCAGAACTTTATTGAGATGTTGGGCACAGATTTTCGAGCCCGTCACCATGGCCGCGACTTTTTGTTCCTCTATGACCTTCCAATCAATAAATTCTTCGATATCTGGGTGATCCAGGTCCAGGCAAACCATTTTTGCTGCCCGTCTGGTTGTTCCTCCGGATTTGATGGCCCCTGCCGCCCGGTCGCCAATTTTGAGAAAAGACATGAGTCCGGATGAACGGCCACCACCAGATAAGGATTCTCCGTCAGCCCGAAGTTTGGAAAAATTTGTGCCTGTTCCCGAGCCATATTTAAACAGACGGGCTTCTCGAACCCAAAGGTCCATAATCCCACCCTCGTTCACTAAATCGTCTGAGATCGATTGAATGAAGCAGGCGTGGACTTGTGGACGTTCGTAGGCGTTGCGAGCTTGCTTGACGCGATGGGTATTGGGATCCACATAGTAATGGCCTTGTGAGGGACCCGATAGCCCATACGCAAAGTGCAATCCCGTATTGAACCATTGAGGTGAATTGGGGGCCGCCATTTGCCAAGCCAACATGTAGCTGATTTCGTCTTGAAAGGCCTGGGCGTCTTCAGGCGAGTCGAAGTATTGATGCGTTTTGCCCCATTCGGTCCAACACCCGGCTAATCGATGAAAAACCTGTCGAGCATCTCGTTCGCCGCCAAGGAGGGGAGCCCCCTTCTCATTGAGAAGGGGGGTGCCTTCGTCGTCAAACTGCGGTACGCCGGCTTTCCGAAAATACTTTTGTGCGAGAATATCGATAGCTAATTGAGACCAATGTTCCGGTGCTAGAATGTTGGTCTGATGGAACACGGTTGAGCCGTCCGTATTCCTGATTTCAGAAGATCGAGAAGAAAAAGGAATGGTTTGATAGGGGCTCTCGCCAGCTTTCGTAAATCGACGCGAAATTTTCATGAAAAGTCTCCTTTTGAAGACATGGAAAAACAGTGGGGTATTTCTTCCGTCACCATCATGGTTTCTTCCCTGTTTGACTCTGTGTTTGGGTTATTCCCCGGTGTGGGGAAATGGGCTTGAACAGATTTTGGAAAGAAAAAATGGCATGGTTCAGAATCATGCCATCTCCAAAACTAACTACTTAGAGGCTCTTGATCACGATTTTTGAAAACGTCAAAAAGGCCTCTACATGTAGAAATTCACAAACCCAAATAACACCAGGAAATCGACAGAGAAAACAGGAAAAATAAGACCAGAAGAAATAATTGGTTAAAACCAATGACCCACAATCTATAGAGGATGGAGAAAATTGTCAATACTAAATGTTGTAAAAATTGTCTGGAAGATGGGGATTCCTGTGTAGAACTTGTGAGTACAAAAAATCTGAATATTGATGCGGGTTTGAGGGGTGAATTTAAAGAATTATCAACAGAGATATTCTTAGCTCATTCGAGTTATTCACATTTTTTAAAGTAAGACAACCAAGTTTGCTAAGGAAAAATAACCAGTCTATGACTTAATGGAGAGAAAATTTGTTGGTTCTGCTAGAAATGACCAAAATGTAGATCGGAAAACCAGCCGATGAGGACGTCTTAAGAGAGCTTTTGATATAAGATGGCGGTTTCTAAATGAGGAAAAGAACGGGTTGGTCGGGTCATAACCAAAAAACTTTTCAAGTCATTGATTATTTTTTACCAAGGAGCGGGACCATGTATGTCTGGAGCAAACGGTTAGTCATTGGTTTATTACTAGCCTTCGTACTGCTGGAGAGTATCTTTTTTTTGATGACCGGAGGTGGAGCGGATAGTCAGTTACATGTTCGGACGACTCAATGGATCACGGTCAATTACATTCTGCTGGGGATTTGGATTTTTGTTTGGATGATTGATCAGGCCCGGGTACGTGGGAAAAATGTGTGGGTCTGGTTGTTGCCCTTTGCCATTTGTCCGCTTCCGACGTTAGTGGCCTTTATCCTTATGCTTCAGCGGCGGGTTGCCTAAACTTAGTTTATCCAATCACCACACGCGATTGAGCAAAACGATATGGTTTGTGGACGGAAGTTTTTACGGCAAAGAGTCCGATCATCAGTGGGCCGAATCTTCCCAAGAGCATGGAGAGCATAATCATCACTTTGCCAAAATCGGTAAGCAGGGCAGATAAACTTCTCGAGGCTCCATCTCCTAGGGACATCCCCACAATCCCCATGGCGGAAGTGACTTCAAACATTAACGATAAAAAGGGTTGCGATTCAGTAGAGGCTAGGAGCAGAGTCATTCCTGTAATGAGAGCCAAGGCCATAATGGTCAGGCAAAGGGCTCGAGTAATCAGGTCTGGCGGAATTCTCCGGTGAAAGACTTCTACATCGCTATCTCGTCGTAGCAGACTCCAAATGGTCAAAAAGACAATGGCGATCGTGGTGGTTTTTATCCCCCCTGACATACTACCCGGTGACCCACCAATGGCCATCAGGATCAATAAGAAATAGAGCGTGGGTTCCCGCATCCCACCTATGTCAATGGTCGTAAATCCAGCGGTACGGGAAACGGCTTGAAAATAGGAGACCTTAAAGCTGTCACTGATAGATAAGGGTTGCAGGGTGGCGGAATTATTCCATTCCAGCATGGCAATGCCAAAGGTTCCCACCGCAATGAGAATCCCCGTCGTGACCACGACCAGTTTGGTGTGTGTGCCGAATCGAAACCTGCGCCCCCGAATATTATCGAGGAGATCTTCAAATACCAAAAACCCGATGCTCCCGAGAATAACCAACGTGGTCACAATGACATTAATCGTCCAGTCTTTTTGAAAGGACCCAAGACTGTCTGAAAATAAGGCAAATCCGGCGTTGTTAAAGGCGGAAATCGCATGAAAAATTCCGTAATAAATTGCGGCTCCCCAATCGTGGTCCATCGAAAATCGAAGGGTGAGCAGAATGGCTCCAATTCCTTCGAGCAAAAATGTGATAATGGTCACGAGCTTCGTGAACCGGACGAGCCCTTGCATATCCATCGTGCTCATGGTTTCTGAAAGCATCATACGGTCTCGTAACCCCAATCGACGTCCGAGAATTAACAGAATCAGCGTCGCCATCAAGGCATACCCTAACCCGCCGGTTTGAATCAGTAGTAAAATAACTGCCTGACCGAAAGCCGTAAAATCTTGTGGAGTATCCATGACGATCAGGCCAGTGACGCAGACCGCCGATGTGGCCGTAAACAGGGCATCGATGAATCCCATAGTGACGTCAGGTTGCGTGGCAAAGGGGAGCATGAGCAAGCATGCGCCCAACAGAATTAAGCCCATGGCCGCTAAGGCCACAACCTGTCCAGGCAACAGACGAATGCCCATAAAACGGGAGATCAGAAGTTGCCCAAAACCCGCATTCATGGCTTTATTCGGTGGAAATTGAGAATAGATGTGGCATGAAGGTAGGACCCGATATGGCTGTGAATGAATACGAGGGACTCAGTGGCTTGTGAGCAGAGACAAAGGTTTTGATGAACACGCGTTTTTGGTCCAGATCTTAAACGAGGCTTGACGTGTGGGCGAATGCGGATCAGTCAAGAAAAATACTAGCATGTTCCGGAGGGAATGGGAACCGACACTCTGGTGATCTTGTTGTCCATGAGGGGCTTCTCTATAATCGTGAAACTATGCCTTCTCCCAGGACTCAGCAGCCCCGAGTAGCCTTTTCAACGATTGGTTGTCGGCTTAATCAAGCGGAAACGGCACTCCTCAAAGATGGGTTCCGACGGCGGGGGTTTATCCCGGTGGAATATGGTCAGGACACGGACGTCTTAGTTCTCAATTCCTGCACCGTGACGGAGGGAGCTGAAGCTGATTGCCGCCGACTGGTGCGGCAGACTCTTCGTCAATCGCCCCAAGCTTTTGTGGCCGTGACGGGGTGTTATGCCCAGACTGGTTTGGAGGTGCTTCGCCAGATTGAGGGCATCGATCTGATTGTGGGAAATCAATTTAAAATGCAGCTCCCTGATCTTTTGCCCCCTGTCTCGCAACCGGACAAACCCTCTATCCCGCAGGTTCATCATGGGCGCCTGGACCCGGATAATTTTTTTCTTGAAGGAGTAGGCGATTATTCCACGACCCGGGCCAATTTGAAAATTCAAGACGGCTGTCAATTTATGTGTGCGTTTTGCTTGATCCCCTTTGCGAGAGGACGGGAGCGAAGTCGGGTTGCGGATGATGCCATTCGTGAGGCCGAGGAGCTGGTTCAGAGAGGTCATCGGGAATTGGTGTTGACTGGTGTCAATATTGGTCAATACCAGGATAACGGTCTGGAACTTTTGGGGCTGCTGACACGATTGGAAGCCATAGAGGGCTTAGAACGTATTAGGATATCTTCCATCGAACCCACGACCCTTCCCGATGGGCTTCTTGACTACATGAAAACTTCCCATAAATTATGTCGATTTCTTCATGTTCCCTTGCAAAGTGGAGATGACAGAATTTTACAGGCCATGAATCGACGCTACTCTATCCATCAGTATCAAGCGTCAATGGAATTGGCGTGTTCCATAATTCCGGATCTTTGTTTTGGCACTGATGTTATGGTGGGATTTCCCGGAGAGGGCCAAGGGGAATTTTCGAACACGCTGGCCTTGATTCACGATCTGCCATTTGCCTACTTACATGTATTTAGCTATTCCCCTCGACCTGGAACCGCCTCGACCAAATTGATCAATCAGGTATCTTCAGAAGACATTAAAGAACGGAGTCGGACCTTGCGGGAATTGTCCCGTCAAAAACGTGAGGTCTTTCAACAACGCTTTTTAGGTCAGGAACTTTTGGTCTTATTCGAAGAAGAGACGAATGGCGTGTGGACGGGCTTGACGGACCATTATCTTCGGGTGGATGTCCGCTCACCTCTTAACCTAAAAAACACTGTGCACCCGGTTGTGGCCACAGGAGTGATGTCAGATCGCCTCTTAGGTCTCCTCAAGCCTCTTGCTGATCACACCCATTCACCGTTCGAGCAGAATCTCGCCATTGTTGTGGAAAACAACCTATGAGCAGCACACCCTTACTTCTTCCAACAAGCCTCAAATCCGAGTCCTCTATGATTGAGAGGGCTAGATACCAGGTCTATATGGAAACCTTTGGGTGTCAAATGAATGAGTATGACACGGAATTGGTTCGGACGATCATGAAGCGGAGAGGATTTCAATTTACACCGGTTGATGAAGAGGCGGATGTCGTTTTGTTTAATACCTGCGCCATACGGGAGAATGCACATAATCGACTCTATGGGCATTTGGCACGGTATAAAGCGAGAAAAAAAGAGCGGGGGTTGGTGATTGGCGTTTTAGGATGTATGGCCCAGAATCTGAAGCAGGAATTACTGGACACTCGATCGTGGATTGATGTTCTTGTCGGGCCAGATGCCTACCGGCGATTACCTGATTTGGTCACAGACGCTTTGGAAATTCAACGACGAGGACTTTCGGTCGATTTGTCCGAATATGAAACCTATGCTGAAATCGTTCCTGATCGGGCTGGTGGGGTCAACGGGTGGATTGCGGTCATGCGCGGGTGCGACAATTTTTGTTCATTTTGTGTGGTGCCGTATACCAGAGGACGTGAACGCTCACGAGAGCCGGAAGGTATCCTTGAGGAAGCTCAGCGGCTTGCCAGCCAAGGGGTTCGACAAATTACCTTACTGGGACAGAATGTGAATTCTTATCGATCCGGGGCTTGGGATTTTGCTCGTCTGTTGGTGGCCGTGGCTGATGTGCCAGGTATTCAACGGGTACGATTTACCTCGCCTCATCCGAAAGATTTTCCACCAGCCCTCCTGGAGGCCGTCGCGCAGCATCCCATAATTTGCAATCACATTCATCTGCCTTTGCAATCTGGGAACGATCGTATATTGGAACGTATGGGAAGAGGGTATATGAGGAGGGACTATCTCACGCTTGTAGAGACCATTCGAGATAAAGGCCCCATTGTGTTAACGACTGATCTCATCTGCGGGTTTTGTGGTGAGACCGATGCGGATTTCAAGAAACCTATGATCTGGTGAAAGAGGTGCAATATCAGGCAGCGTTTGTCTTTAAATATTCGGAGCGCAAGCATACTATTGCGGCCCGAAAATACCCCGACGATATTCCTGAGGTGGTCAAAGGACGTCGAACCAACGAAATTCTTGAATTACAGAAAGAGATTTCCCTTCAAAAAAACCGAGGGTGGATCGGTAGCCAGGTGGAAGTCATGATAGAAGGAGATGCCAAAAAAACAGATCAGCAATGGATGGGGCATACCGAGTCCAATATCACGGTTGTGTGGCCCAAAGCGGGGCACCGAAGCATTCCCGGAGATGTGGTTTCCATCTCCATTCATGATGCCACTCCTTCCACCCTTTATGGGATAGCATCTTCCTAACCCCCAATTTTGCCACAGAAAACGGGGTTTAGCTGTCGCTGCGAGCGAGGTGTCCCCAAAGGCCACTCAACCCATTCCCCGGCAAGGCTCCTTGAATATTTCCTTTAGCAACATGACCGGTTGCACACGAAGTGATAAAGACTTCTTGTAATATGTGGATTCTTCCTCAAGTCAGTTTTTTAACATCCGATACAAATAGTAAAGTCTTGTTGAAAATAGGGTTTTTCCCAGGAAGCCTAATTCTTATTTTTTATCCTTGAACCTGCGCGCTAGCGACCAAGTGGTTGGCCATCAATGATGATAAGAAGGTGTTAACCAAGCATGGACCCGCAGATCCTCCAACGTATCAAAAATTGTAAAACCCTTCCCGCGATTCCCGCGCTTCCATTGCAAGTATTGCAAATGTGCCGTGATGATAAAGCCAGTGCTCAAAAAGTTGGGGAAGTGATCAGTAAGGACCCATCGTTTGTCGCAAAACTTTTAAATGTGGCGAATTCCAGTTTTTATGGGGGTAGTCGGCATAAAGTGACAACCGTTACCCATGCTGTGACTCTGTTGGGTATGAATTCCATCTCCACGCTAGCCTTTTGTTTTTCCCTGTACCGGGATTTGCGGAAAAAAGGTGGAGGCGCCTTTGACCATACACATTTTTGGCATCGGTGTATTTTGGCCAGTCTGGCTGCCAAAATCTTAGCCAAACGTGTGCGTGTCATTAATGAGGAGGAAATATTTTTAGCCGGACTGCTTCAGGATCTGGGCATCTTGGTCATGAGTGAAGCCTTTGGCAATGAATATGGAATTTTGTACCAAAAAGCCAATCAAGACCATCATGAACTGGAAACACTAGAACAAGCACGCTGGAAAACCGATCATTGTGAGATTGGAGCATGGCTAGCAGAAACCTGGGAATTACCAGAAGTGTTGAGGGAAGCGGTCCGCGGGAGCCATAATCCTTCCCTGGCTTCTACTGAGAGTGAAGCCTCTCGGTTAATGATTTCCTGTGTAGCCTTGTCGGGACGGTTGGCTGATATGTGGTGCCATTCCCAACCCGAGACAGCCATTCAAGCGGCCCTGGATTTATCCCAGGAAATTTTGCAAATTGAGCCTGAGGGTGTGTTGGAAGTCGCCAAGCAAATCATTGAAGGTATTCCAGACATGTCGGCATTTTTCCAGATTAATCTTGGTAAGCCGGAAGAAATCCAAAAAGTATTAAATCTCCTTGAGGAGACCATTAACGAATCTATCCCCACCGAAAATCCTGAGCCAGTCCCAGCCTCCTAACGCGCAGTTCACCTCAACCTGTTTTGCTTGCCTAAAAGACTCTATCCTGAGGTGTCTGAGGATCAATTCGATGATTTGGAGATTCGTCGCCGAGTTGACGGAAAAAGAGACAGACCTGTATAAAGAGGCACCCTCTTGGAGTTCCTTCCAGGAGTGAGGTTGCCTCTCTACATCGTGCGCCCGTAGCTCAATTGGATAGAGTACTTGACTACGAATCAAGAGGTTACAGGTTCGATTCCTGTCGGGCGCACCATTTCCTAACCGTTTGATATAAATTGGTTTTTTAAACTGTCCTTGGCGAATTCCTAATTTCCGCTCCTAGTGGGCTCTTTCGGCGCGCCTGACCTTCTCGGTAACTCTCCGGAATCTCACCAGCCATGAAACATCTCTTCATGGTCGTCACCTACCTGCGCGCGCGCTCAAACAAATCCCTCAAACACGATGGCATGAAAGCGGTGGTGGATGAGAATTTGCTGCTGAATCCGGGTTAAAAAAAGTTCAACCCCGGGAAGAGAGAGACTCTGTATTGTTGAGAAGCCTCTGAGATGGATGAAGACTACTGTTGCAAGACTCCCTTTATCGGGGGACACCGCGAGAGGGGGGGATGAGGTGGCGACGGGGGGCAGGGCGAGAAGGGCCCTTTCGAGGGTGAGCAGTGATTATGATGTCTCCAATAGAAAACTGTCCATTGACCCCTGAATCATTGGTCATGTCACCGAAGCCAATTCTAGGTATCCCCTGCCATCTATCACGTTTCAACCTCAGTGTTCCGTCAACGTAAACCTCTGCAACTCCTCTCTCGTTGACGGTTAAGGTATAGGTATGGAAGGTGTCGGTGGTATCCATTGCAAACCTCCCAGTCTCGTCTCCCCATCCAATGGCGCGCTCGTCAAAAAAGATCATTTGACTTCGTGGTCCCCCTGAGAAATTACCAGAGGGGTCCAGAGTAGAGCCGTAAAACATAATGCCTGCATCGTATAAATTGTGCGCTTTTTCGACCTTATGGACCTTCAAAGTGAATTCAATTGAGAATCTCAAATCGAAGTCAAAAGGCACTTCCTTATAAAACCACACGACGGTCTTTCCTGGAAGGTGGTCAACACTTCTTGGGACTCCAATCGTGTTGAGCGTTAACGTACCCCCATTTGTTACGATGTCTAATGGGGTAACGGCATTGTGAATGACCAACCACCCATGATCGTCTGGCAACAGGGCACCCTTCAATACGGTGAGGGTATCCCCATCAGCAATGGGGATGGCCCTGGCAGGGAAGTCGGCACTGAAAACCGGACCAGCAATCCAAAAGAGAATGGCAAAACAGATAATGGAGTTAGGTATTCGCATGATTCTTCAACACCACCCATAACAGGATCGTTCCCATCAGGATGGCTGCAAGAGAAAAGACCGCGATAGGAATATTGAGACTCCCTGGTGCCTGAATATTTTCAAGGCCCATAAACCCACCTAGAAGAAGCAGACCCACTCCCACGGCCAGGCCCATGGCCTTCAGGATAATGGAGAGAATAAATTTCACCGCCTAGACATCTGGAAAAGCTTCAAGGTTAAGTGGTGCTTGTGGCTTTCCTTAGCCCCTGGAAATGCTCAGAGGTACTGTTCACGTCAATCAGCAGATTCACCATGATTTTAAACACTGCTTCCTGTATGCCTGGCGCCTGACTTTCCCTTGACCCTGCCACATTGAGAATACACTCCAAGGGAGGAGGGAGGGCCACATACTCATGGCAATGGTTCAGTGCCTCATCCCCAGCCAGCCACATCATGATCTCCGTGACCGCGTGCTTGGGTCTGGTGCGTAACAGGTCTACTTTATGATAAGGCTTCTGCAAATGGTGGGCATAGGTGATGGTCTGTAATGAGCCACCAGTCGGCGGGCCATACGTGAAGATCACGGTGGCATGAGAGTCAAACACATTGGCTTTGGTGCGGGGCAAGTACTCCGAAGACGCCATCTCGTTGAGGTGATACTTGGAAGGAATGACTCCGTCTTCGGCTTTGCGTCCTTTGGGACACCAGCCACCATGCGCGAGGCTACAGAGCCTGGCTGCATCAAGCCCACCACGATCTGCTCCGGTTTGGCCACCTGAAATAATTTTGGTGATCATGGAATACACTACCTTAATCGATGATGTTTATCTTAAAAAATCGAGGCCATCACACCATACAAAATGTGGAGAATAAAACAAATGTTTCTGGGGTTGGGGAGGGAAGTTACTGTGTCGTGTTTGACCTGTAAGCATGCCTCATTTGTGGGATGGCACATTGTCCAGGGGAACCAGCAGAGGGTGTGTAATAATGCTCCTCCTGATGTTGTTGGACACAGCATTAGGCTATAACGACACCTGGACTTTAAACTCCCCCAGGGGTTGTGGTGTTTCTGGATATGTTACCAAGGCCCAATCAAAAGAATATTTCACATACTACGGCCGTATTGGGCATTCATGGGGATGATAATCTTTGCCCTGTTCGTCCATAAATCGATACTGGTGTTCGCGAGAAAGAAACGTATTAAAGGTTCTCACCATTACTTTGCCTTCTGTATCTCTTACCCAAAATCTGAGATCATCTCTTCCATCCCCATTATAGTCTTGAACTTCTAAATCCAATCCTCGGCTTATGAGCTGTTCATTGATGAGGCAGGGCGTGGACTCGTGGCCATGAGGCTGTTGAAACGACACAATCTTGAGTTCCCCACTCGGTTTCCACCAGGCGATGACTTCATTGATCTCCCTGCCGTCATGATTGAGTTCTCCTTGAAAGAGTGACACACGGCTATCTCCTATCTTAGTAAAAACTTTCGGGTGAATAGAACGTCCTTCAAAGGAAAGGGCCTCACCGCTTGATTGGGAAACAAACAGTCTATTATTTCCAGTGTCTGGATTGACCGTTAGGATGTCGACCATCGCTTTGGTCTGAGTCTCGACTTGAAAAAATTCTCCTACGAGTCGTTCCTTATGATCGTTCAGGGAAATGAGCCAGTTGGTCTCAGGCAACAGAATGCACCCCTCTTTGACCTGCTCACCCCATACTAATAGGTCCGGCCGGCCGTTCCCCGTAAAATCTGCAGAGTAACGTTCATGCGCCTTGTGCTGGTTTTCATCGCAAAGGTCAATGGATCGGGCGTGGCCGGCCTCAGATTTAATAGGGCCTGTTTCGCAACCGGAGAGGGCCAATACACAGCTAATGAGGATGCACGCAAGTGTAGGGGGATTTTTGAGCATTTGCCGTCAGTGGTTAGAGCCTGTGAACACAGGCAGTATAATCATTCCTCGGATAATTCACCATCGCACTCATCGGAAACACTTTCATTTGGGCGACGACAAGATGTTGCAGGCTTTCTTTGCGAGTGAAGCGGCCACACATGAGGAGATTGTATGAGGTCACAGATACTTCTGGTCAACAAAAAAAAGTCCCACACCCGACGATGTGAGGCTTGTTGTAATAGCCTGACGTATTTGAGATTTAGCTTACTGGACTTGCGTACGCTCACGTCGTCGTTGCGACCACCGATAGCCAGCGAGGGCAAGCAGACCTGTGGCGCCTAACAATAAGGTGGAGGATTCGGGGATGGGATTGTTGCCGCTCGGGTTGGTGATGTCGGGCACATCGCCGTCACGGACGGCCCATGCGAAGGGCCTTCTGAACTTGTTCCCTCCATCCTGCCTGCCTCTGCTAAAGGGGCAGTTCCACGCGGCATTGAGACCTATTTCCGTACTAGTCAAATAGTTGCTGGCCTGTAAATTACTGAAAAGGCCGGTATTGATTAAGCCACAGATGTTGGGTTGAGTCTGTTGTTGAGAGTTTTGCGGCTAATCCGAGTTGGCCTGACTGATTACGCCGTTACCACTATCGCTTCGATTTCCCCTCCCTCCCAAGAGAATGAATTTCTTTGCCCTCCCGGTTCATTCTCCACATTTAGTCGTGTTGTGATTTTGGTGTTTGGAATAGTTCCCGGTTCGACCCAGTGACACAGAAAATCAAGGGAAACTTCACAACTTTATACCTGTGCTTGAGGTTGGGAATTTATCTTTCGCGGGCGGACCCAAGTCTATTTCCATAAAACTCTGGCATATTCAATCGTGTTGAAGTAGAAGAGGGAAAGGCGAGCAACTTTCCGGGGCCAGGCAAAGTCAATCCTAAAATTTGAATGTCAGCTGAGTGGCCCCACTAGCGGATGGTAGGGAGTATTTGGGGACAGAGACAATAAGCAGAAGCTGTTTATTAGCTAGGGATGATCCCTATTGATGAGATAGTTTATTGGGAACTGCTTACCGAGAACATCTAATCTAAATTCATCTGTTTCAAGACATCAAAAACACGACCGGGAGCCGTAAGCAGGGAAAGTGTGATTTGTGCCTCGTTGAGTTCCTGCTTGGTACTTGCAAGAATTCCCAGGCCTACGCAGTCGATAAATGAAACCTGACTGAGGTCCAGGGTGATATGTTGTATCCCTTCTTGTTGGGCACCTTGAAGCGCCATCTGGAACTCTTTGCGAACCATGAAATTTAAAGTTCCTGTAAGGATGAGAGCCGTCTCTCCAGGTTTAGTCTGTTTGTGTATGATTTCCATGAAATTGTTTGACCCTTAAGAGATTTGAACAAAAAAAAACGCAATCAAAATTCAAGGAATCTTTGATTGCGCCAACAACTGAAAGGACCTGCCAAAGCATCCCAATCCGTTAGGTGCTATTGTTTCTGGAAATGTTTATCGGGACATTTTCTTGGCCCTTTGGAGGTTTGTGCCTCCCACTTTCTTCAGCTAGGGATGGCCTGCCAATCATTTCCCGGTCAGAAGGTTTGTCGGAATGATATCCTAGAATCTTTAACGAAATTGTTAATCATGCCTAGTGAGAACGTTGAAAACGAATGGCCATATTTCAGGGGAATGTTGAAAACTCATAGACCACTTTTTAGGATAGTTCAGGCAAGGCGGCGTTCTCTTTCTCAGTAAGGAGTGAAAAGGGAGGAGTCGGGAGCAAGAGGAAAGACATTCATCTCGGGTTTCCTTTCCCGTTTTGTAGTTTGTATCTCCTTACCCCTCGCGCCTAACTCTTCAACCAGGCTCAGGTCATGCTTTTGTGATCCATTCCGTCGGCTCCGGACATTGAATTCCTTTCGGGCATATACGGCCTTTTTGCGAGAAAAATCCCACAGGCCCTAGATGGAAATTCTATGAATTTGATGTGAAATAGGGTTTGAATTTTCAAGCCATTGGTCTTCCTGGGCATTATTCAAGAAGGCTTTCCATTCTCCATAATAATCTTCCGGTCTGCTCTGACATTCGTCTTGTAACCGATTGAATCTATTGCCATTTTACTGCCGCAACCCATTTATTTTGCTTGACTTCAAATGCAGAAGGTGGGTATCGTACGCGATTGCTTATAGGCATATTGAAGGAGTGACTATAGTCCATTCGTGCCATCTGATTCTTCACATTTCACAGATAATCCAAACCTTATTCAGAAGATCATTCAGGAAATTATACAAGAGGGACCCCTGACGTTTGCCCGATTTATGGAATTAGCGCTCTATGATAAGGACCATGGATATTATATGACTCAGGCTGTTGTACGAGATCAGTCTCCTCGGGAACGCATAGGCTGGGAGGGCGATTTTTTTACCGCCCCGGAGTTATCACCTATTCTGGCCAAAACCCTGGTTCGCCAGGTGTTGGAGATTGAAGCGCAGTTAGGGCATCCCCCCACATTTACCTTTGTTGAAATGGGAGGAGGCAAAGGAACATTCGCGGCCGATTTTCTTCAACATTGTCAGATTATCGCACCAGATTTTCTGAATCGATTGCGTTATGTCCTCGTTGAACGAAGTCCGTATTTTCAAACACTACAACAGGCCTGTATTCAGGAGGTAATGGGCGATCCGGGGGTGAACCTTGTCAATTGGGTGTCTTCTGTTGACGATCTGAAAACGGATTTTGTGGTTGGAGTGATGTTTTCCAATGAATTAGTGGATGCGTTTCCTGTTCATCGTGTCCGCCTCCATGAACAATGCCTGCAGGAAATATTTGTTGACTATGCAGAGGGGCATTTTGTGGAACGGCTCGGCCCATTGTCTTCTCCAAAATTACAGGAATTTGCTCGTCGGCATCGTATTGATCTTCAAGAAGGGCAGACCTCGGAACTTCATGTGGCAGCCGAAGAATGGATGACGAATGCGGTTCGAGTTTTACAGAGAGGCGTGATCATCACGATTGATTACGGTCATACCGGGACCGACTATTATGCGGCTGAACGGAAAGATGGCACATTGATGTGTTATTACCAACATGCCGTGGTCACAAATCCTTATATCCGTATTGGAGAACAGGACATGACTGCCCATGTGAATTTTTCCCTTTTGGCTAAAGCTGGAAAAGACTGTGGGGTGGAGTCTGTAGGTTTTACGACCTTGGCCAATTGGCTGATGGGGCTAGGTGTGGATGAAATGGTCGAGGCCTTGGATCCAGAATCGAAAGAGGTTCAAGCCTTGAGCCAATTATTACGTCCTCATGGAATGGGTACGACCTTTAAAGTCTTTGTCCAACAAAAAGGAATTGAAGACGTGTCTCTCCAAGGGCTACGTTATCGAGCGTTTTTTGATGATGTCCTCTAACCACCTATATCGCAGGTGCATCTGAGTGGGGAAACTATGAGTCAGCACCTCAAATTCTGGAGGAAGCATTCAAATGGGTAGTGAGCCAGTTCCCTTCAATTATCTCCCCATCATAATCTTCATGGTCATCGGATCCTTATTTGGGATTGGTTCGATAGTATTTGGATGGCTTGTTCGACCGCATCGGCCCTACCGTGAAAAATTGCTGCCCTATGAGAGCGGCAGTCCATTGTTTATGGATGCCAGGGTCCAATTCCCTATGCGGTATTACATTATTGCAATGCTCTTTGTGATCTTTGATATCGAAGTGGTGTTCCTATTTCCATGGGCTGTGGTCTTTAAGAAACTTGGGTTACTCGGGCTGGTTGAGATGGGATTATTTTTAGCCATTCTTATCGTAGGCTTTTGGTATGCCTGGAAAAAAGGTGCGTTGGACTGGGATTGATCCAGAATAGGTCTTTAGACCTAGCGCTATGGGGTACGAAGCCAGTACAATGGTTGCCCAGCGCTGGAAGAAATTAATATGAGCTTTTTAGAACGACAATTTGAACCTAACATTATTACGACCAATCTGGATTGGTGCATCAATTGGTGCCGTAAGTCTGCGCTTTGGCCTATGACCTTTGGGTTGGCTTGTTGTGCGATTGAAATGATTGCGTCCGTTTCCTCTCGCTACGATATTGATCGGTTTGGGGCAGGGGTGTTTCGGGCCTCCCCACGCCAATCGGACCTCATGATTGTTGCGGGCACCGTCTGCCGGAAAATGGCCCCGGTGATTCGCAGAATTTATGACCAAATGGCGGAACCCCGGTATGTGATTTCCATGGGTTCCTGCGCGACCTCTGGTAATCACTACAATAGCTATAGTGTCGTCCAGGGTGTCGATCAAATTGTGCCTGTCGATGTGTATATTGCCGGCTGTCCGCCGAGACCTGAAGCGCTTATGGATGGCCTCATTAAATTACAAGAAAAAATTCAACAAGAAAAATATTTTGTGAAATAGGTTTCCATTCGTCTTAGTGCTCCTATCGTGAATTTCATCAATTTTCCGGCGAATTGTTGTCTATGCACCCCTTTCTTGAACCCATCGTGAACAAGTTTCCTGAAGCCGTGATTACGGCTGAACAGGATCCCGTCTGTGGTGACTTATGGGCACAGGTGAAGGCGGAGCATTGGCGAGAGGTCGCGCAATTTCTTCATGATGATTCCCGCTTGGCCCTGGACCATATTACGGATATATGCTCTGCCGATTATCCCGATGATTTAGAACGGTTTGAAATCATTTATCAATTCCTGTCTTTGCCTCACGGGATACGCTTGCGGATTAAGTCCCGTGTGTCGGAAGAGTCTCCAGAAATTGGCACGATTAGTGATATCTGGCGGGGTGCGAATTTCTTAGAGCGTGAAGTGTACGATCTGATGGGTATTCGGTTTATCGGGCATCCTGATCTGCGGCGTATTCTTATGCCTGAAGACTATGATGAAGGACATCCTTTACGAAAAGATTTTCCGGCGGAGGGCCGTGGGTGGCGCAGTCGATTCGATTTTCTACCCAAACTTGATGAACCGGTTGGAGAATGGTCCGAAGCCGAAGTGCCGGATGATCAGCGCCATCAATTTATGGCCGATGATCGGCCGGGGGATAAAAAACGAACCACCGAGATGCTCCTGAATATGGGACCACAGCATCCTAGCACCCATGGGGTGTTACGGGTGGTCTTGGAGCTGGATGGCGAACGTGTCAGTAAAGCCATGCCGGATATGGGGTATTTGCATCGCGGCGTGGAGAAGTTGGCTGAAGGCCTGACCTACATGCAAGTGCTTCCACATACCGATCGGCTCGATTACGTGTGTGCGATGACGAATAATTATGCCTATGTGCGTGCGGTGGAAAAACTCATCGGGATGGTCATTCCCGAACGGGCTGAGTATGTGCGGACTATTATTGCTGAGGTGCAACGGATCGTGGGCCATTTGTTTTGGTTGGGGACGCAGGCCTTAGATATCGGGGCAATGACTGTGTTTTTCTGGACGTTCCGTGAGCGGGAGGTCTTGCTGGATCTCTTTGAAAAACTTTGTGGGGCTCGCTTGACCCTCAATTATTTTCGAATTGGCGGCGTGGATGCCGATCTTACGCCAGAAATTCTTTCAACGTTGCGGGAGTTTCTGAGAACGTTTCCTGATCATATTAGAGAGTATGACACTCTTCTCCAAAAAAACCGTATATGGGTGGCTCGAACTAAAGGTGTCGCGGTGATTTCTGCAGAGGATGCGGTTAATTTTGGCCTGACGGGCCCGGTGCTGCGTGGGTCAGGCGTGGCTTACGATATTCGTAAACTGGAACCCTATGGAGTCTATGATCGGGTTGAATGGGAAGTCCCGCTTGGCAAAGACGGTGATACCTATGACCGGTATTGGGTGCGGATGGAAGAAATGTGGCAAAGTGCCCGCATCATTGAACAATGTTTGGATCAATTGCCTGAGGGTCCCATCATGGCGGAAGATGCCAAAGTGATTCCACCCCCCAAACCCGAAGTCATGCGTGATATGCAAAGCCTGATTCATCATTTCATTATTTTTACCCAGGGCTTTAAGCCACCCAAAGGTGAAACCTATTGTGGAACAGAAGTGCCTAAGGGAGAGCTGGGGTTTTTCATTATTAGTGATGGGAGTTCACGGCCGTATCGATTGAAAATTCGTTCTCCTTCATTTGTTCACATGGGAGCCTTTGATCATATGGCGCGAGGGTATTTAATTTCCGATATTGTCACGATTTTTGGAACCTACGATATCGTGATGGGAGAATGCGATCGATAGCCAAGACGTGAAGGGTGAAGCAAAGGCGAAATCGTATCTTTCCGTCTCACGCCTAACGCTTTACGAATTAAAACCATGCTTTTGACGAAATTCAAAGACGAGGTTGAGGAAATTCTTTCCCGGTATCCCGTGAAGCGGTCGGCGCTGCTGCCTTTGTTGAATTTGGCACAGCGTGAAGAAGGCTTTGTGAGTGAACCGGCCATGCGGGATATTGCGAAAGTGTTGGATCTCACTCCGCCTCAAGTGTTTGAGACGGTCACCTTTTATACGATGTTCAATTTCAAGCCGATCGGGAAATTTCATCTCCAGGTCTGTAAATCCCTCATGTGTGCACTTGTTCGATCAGATGAAGTGGTCGAGTGGATTTCGAAGAAACTCAACATTGCTCCTGGACAAACCACTACGGATAACACATTTACACTCAGTGTGGTGGAATGCTTGGGCTCTTGTGGGACCGGCCCCATGATGCAAGTTAATGATGACTATTATGAGCAATTAACGGAAGAAAAAGTCGGGCGTGTGTTAGATGACCTGGCGAAGAATGGAGATTGTCCGCTCAAAAGCGGGCCCTTTATGCATCCCATGCCTTTGGCTAAATCTTAAATAGATCAGTCTGGACGTATAGATGGCAGAGTACGAAAAAATACTTTTGAAGAATATGGAACAACCCGGTTATTCCGGGTCGTTAGCGGACTATGAGCAGGCAGGGGGATATCAGGCTTTTCGTAAGGTTTTGAACGATATGCAGCCGGACCAGGTCATTGAAGAAGTGAAAAAATCTGGTTTGCGAGGGCGAGGGGGTGCGGGATTCCCGACCGGCGTGAAATGGGGCTTTATTCCTAAAGACCATCCTGGCCCACGATATCTCTGTTGTAATGCCGACGAAAGCGAACCTGGAACCTTTAAAGATCGACAGTTGATGGAGCGAGATCCCCATCAAATGCTGGAAGGCATGGCCATTACGTGTTTCGCCATCGGTGCAGAGACGTCATATGTGTATATCCGAGGTGAGTTTCGGCTGGGTGCCAAAATTTTGGAGAAGGCTGTTCAAGAAGCCAAAGCTGCTGGGTATCTGGGAGGGAATGTCCTTGGAACCGGTCGAACCATCAACATTCATGTTCATGCTGGTGCTGGTGCCTATATCTGTGGTGAAGAGACGGCCTTATTGGAATCGTTAGAGGGCAAACGAGGGATGCCGCGTTTTAAGCCTCCCTTTCCTGCCACTCATGGTCTCTATCAAAAGCCTACGGTCGTAAATAATGTTGAAACGATGGCGAATATTCCTCATATCATCAATCGAGGGGGTGAATGGTTTGCCGGGATTGGCTCCCCGCCAAAAAGTTGTGGTACGAGGATTTTTTGTTTAAGTGGTCATGTGAAACGTCCGGGCAATTATGAAGTGCCTATGGGCATTCCTTTCCGCGAATTTATTTATGATGTGGGTGGCGGGATGCGTTCAGATAAGCCCCTGAAAGCGTTTATTCCCGGCGGAGCCTCTGCACCATTTCTGACCCCAGATCATTTGGATGTCAAAATGGATTTTGAGGCGGTGGCGATGGCCGGGTCTATGTTGGGGTCCGGTGGCGTGACCGTGATGGAAGAAGGGACGAGCATGGTGTGGGCGGCCTTGCGGTTGATGGAATTTTTCTACCATGAATCTTGCGGGAAATGTACGCCCTGTCGAGAGGGAAGTTCCTGGATGACGCAAATCCTTCAGCGGATCTGGAATAAACGTGGACGTACTGGCGATTTGGAAATGTTAGACGAGCTCTGTAGGAACATTGCAGGTCGTACTGTTTGTGCATTCGGTGAAGCGGAAGTGGGGCCAATACAAAGCACCTTGAAATATTTTCGTCATGAATATGAAGCATTGATTCGTGAGGCTGAAGCGACCATGCCTCGGAGTAAAGAGATTCCGGTCATGACCCATTGAGTCACGATACTATGGCAACTCAAGCAACCACAAAAGAAATGGTGACTTTGACTATTGATGGCAAATCGACTTCTGTGCCCAAAGGCACCTTGGTCATTGAAGCGGCCCGTCAGGTAGGAGTGATGGTTCCGCATTTTTGTTATCACCCCAAGTTATCCCCTGATGCCAATTGCCGGATGTGTCTGGTTGAAATTGAGAAAATGCCGCGATTGCAGACATCCTGTAGTACCCCTGTGGCCGAGGGTATGGTGGTGAAATCCTCTACCTCGACCCAAGCCCAGGAGGCCCGAAAATCCGTCTTAGATTTTATTCTGGCCAATCATCCGTTGGATTGCCCCGTGTGTGATCAAGGTGGCCGCTGTGACCTTCAAGACTTTTCTCACGAATACACCGCGACGACCAGTCGTTTCAAAGAACTGAAGCGAGTTTTTCAAAAAGAATATTTTAGCCCGCTCATTGAGACGCAGATGAATCGTTGCGTTCAATGTTTACGCTGTGTGCGATATTGCGACCAAGTCATGGATGTGAAGGCACTGGCACCAGTTGGCCGAGGGACGCTCACGGAAATTAAAGCCTTTGGCGCTCATGAATTGGATTGTGAATTTTGTGGAGGGTGTGTCCAAATTTGTCCGGTGGGGGCTATAACCAGTCGCCTTTCGATGTATGAATTCCGTCCGTGGATGCTCAAACGGACCGACTCGGTTTGTGGCTATTGCGGAGATGGGTGCCAAATCACCTTCCAAACCAAAAACAATGACCTCATTGAGGTGAATTCCACTCAAGGTTCTGGGCGAAATAATGGAGATCTCTGTGCACGTGGATATTTTGGCTACCATGTGAGTGAACATCCTGATCGATTGACCTTGCCGCTCATTAAAAAAGGGAATGAGTTTCAACCGGTGCAATGGGAAGACGCGTTGGAGTTAGTGGGGCAGCGTTTGCTAGACATCAAAGCGAAGCATGGCGCCGATGCGATTGGTGGCCTCATTTCGGGACGTTGTACCAATGAAGACATATATGTGTTTCAAAAGTTCATGCGCGGGGTCGTCGGGACGAACCGGATTGATAGTAGTGTGCGGTATGGCCATTTGAATGGGGTGCATGCCCTGCAACGAGTGCAAGGCACCTATCGATGGTCTGTAAGTTTCGATGATATCGTCTCGGCCGATACTCTCCTGCTTGTTGGGACCAATATTACGGAAACGAATCCCATTACCGGACTCAAAGTGAAAGAAGCCGTCAAACGGCGAGGCGCGAAACTGGTCACGATTGAAGCCTTAGAAACTGCCATCGGAACCATCAGCAATATCGTGAATTTGGCGCAACATCACCTAGGAGTGAAACCAACGGGGTACGCAACGGCCATTTTAGGTTTGTTAAAAGCGGTGGTTGATCAGGGATTGCTTGATGGAGAGTTCCAAGCCAAGTCTCCAGCATATTTCAACGACGTTTCGGCTCGCCTTCAGGCTCTTTCCTGGGATTCGATTCACGGACAAACGGGCCTGGCTTCGGATGCCTTTAAGCAAGCGGCTCAAGTGTTTGGTAGAGGGAAGGAAGTGGTGATTCTCGTCGGACCAGGCGTCTTGAGGGCTGCCGGTGGTTTTGGGATGACGATGAATCTGTTGGACCTCCTACTCCTGACCGGGAAAATAATGACCCCTGGCTGCGGACTTGCGCCTTTGGCTGAAGAAAATAATGACCAAGGGGCGTTTGAAATGGGAGGAACGGGGGCGGTATTGCCTGGCGGAGCTTCACTGGGTGATCCAGAGGCCAGGAATAACTTATCTCAGGCCTGGGGTCGACCCATACCAGAAACACCTGGTTCTTCGCTGCCTCAAATGATAGAAGATGCTCAGCAAGGCAAATTGAAAGCCTTATTTATCGTGGGTGAAAATCCACTTAGCTCTTTGCCTCCGTCATCAGGTATTCATTCGGCCTTGGAGAAGGTAGAGTTTTTAGTGTGTCAGGAATTGTTCCTCACTGAAACGGCTCAGCAAGCACAGGTCGTGTTGCCAGCCTCTTCTTATGCGGAAAAAGACGGGACGTTTACGAATACCGAAGGCCATATCCAGTCAGTACGAAAAGCCATTGATCCGGTTGGGGATAGCCGACCGGATTGGGAGATCTTTTCCGCACTTTCGGTCATGATGAATGATCCGATGGAATATGAGGACGTGAAGCAAATTGGCAAAGAAATCCGGAACCTTTTTCCTGGCACGCGTACGTTAGGCCCTGCTCCATTGCCCGCCCAACCCGATTCTTCGAGTATCGCCCGCTATGTGACCGTCGATTATCAACGGGATATGGCCACACGGTATCAACTGCCGACAAACACAACGGAAACTGAAGAGATAACCTTACAGGTCTCTCAGTCATTGTTTCATTCGGGAAAATTTTCTAGAAAAGCCAAAGGATTATTGCAGGTCGAAGACAGAGGCAAGATCTATTTGCATCCGGAAGAGGCAGCTCGACGTGGTGTTGGTGAGGGGGACACGGTGAAGGTGAGCAATAGCTTAGGAGAAGTGATAGTGCCTGTCGGACTTCGTGAGCGTATTCCCCAAGGTGTTGCTGTGTTTCCCGAGCATTTTGATGAAGAGGTACGCCGGTTATTGCCATATAGTATTGACCCTGAAACGCAGGTGCCGTATTACAAGGTCGCTCGCGTGCATTTCGAAAAATTAGCAAGGCAATGAGGCAGGTCTCGATTTGTGAGTTGATTCATAGAGGAGAGGAGTGAATCCGTTATGGAAACGGGTATTCGATTAGCCTTAACGTTAGGCCAAATTGGTGCGGTCATGGTCGCGGTGTTGTTGACTGTGGCTTTACTCACCTTGTTGGAACGCAAGGTGTTGGGTTGGATGCAGGACCGAATGGGACCGATGGAGGTTGGACCTTATGGGGTATTACAACCAGTAGCAGATGGATTAAAGCTCTTTTTCAAAGAGGATATTATTCCGGCTGGTGCCAATAAGTTCATGTTTAGTATGGCACCGATCTTATCCTTAGTTCCAGCTCTCATTGGTTTTGCCGTGATCCCATTTGGTCCTGATTGGACGGTTGATGTGGGCGGAGTCGACTTTAAGCCGTTTGTCATTACGGATATCAATATTGGTGTGCTGTATATTCTCGCGTTTGCCTCTATTGGAGCCTACGGCATCATTCTTGGTGGGTGGTCTTCGAATAGTAAATATTCCTTGTTGGGTGGTCTTCGGTCAGCTGCCCAGCTCATAAGTTATGAACTAAATGTAGGGCTCTCTATTGTTGGGGTGTTGCTCCTTTCAAGCTCCTTGAGCCTCGTAACGATTACCAGCGCGCAAGCGGGCGGATTTTGGAATTGGTACGTATTCGGCGGTGGAGCCTTTCCCCAGGTGATAGCTTTTGTGGTGTTCATAATTTCTTCAGTGGCTGAGACAAATAGGACTCCTTTTGATTTGCCGGAGGCGGAAAGTGAATTGGTGGCCGGATTCTTTACCGAATATAGCGGCATGCGCTTTGCGTTCTTCTTTCTAGCAGAATATGGCAACATGATTTTGGTGTCATGTGTTTCCACCGTGTTGTTTTTTGGTGGATGGCATGCCCCCTTAGAAATCTTACAGGGACCTGAATCCCTTCATTGGTTGACGGGAATGTTCTGGTTCACTTTCAAGGTGTATGGGTTCCTCTTTTTGTTTTTCTGGCTTCGGGCTACCTTGCCCCGATTGCGGTATGACCAATTGATGCGGTTTGGGTGGAAGGTCTTATTACCCATTGCCCTGGGCAACATTGTTATTACATCCATTTGGGCCTATATCTTCCCCTAAATGATCATAGGGAAACGCGATTGATGAATCTGAAAGAATGGATCAAAACTCTCACGTTTTATGAAATCCTGTTGGGGATGAAAGCGACGCTTTCTCACCTGTTGAAATACAAGCCAATCACCCTGCAATACCCGCATGAGAAGAAACCCCTTCCCTCGAATTATCGGGGCATGTTGGCACTCTTGCGTTACGATGATGGGACGGAAAAATGTGTTGGGTGTGATCTATGTGAGGCGGCCTGTCCCTCCCGGGTCATTCGCGTGGTGAGTGCCGAAGTTCCTGAGGAGCCCGCAAAGCGCTATTCCAAAGAATATTACATGGATATGACCCGTTGTTTGTTTTGCGGGCTCTGCGTGAAAGCCTGCCCGGTGGATGCGTTAGGGATGACTCAGGAATTTGAATGGGCGGTGTACGATAAACGGCAATTACATTTAAATAAGCAACAACTGTTGGCCATTGGGGATCGAAATTTCCCTGTTCGGGAGAAACGGTTGGAATTTCAACATCCCAACGTGGCGTATTTTAACGTGGGATTTAAAGACATCCCGCAGAAGGAAGCCTAGTCTGTTTGCTGGCGACCGTAGCTGTGCAAACTTAAGGGAAAAGTGACGACCCTTCGTTCCTAAACTCTGCTGCGACGACACATGGAAACATTTGTCTTTTTTTATTTTGCCAGCATCATTGTCGTGACCGCTGGGTTAGTGGTTGCGCTCAAAAATCCTGTGTATAGCGCATTGGCGTTGTTGGTCATGTTTTTCCATGTGGCTGGGCTATTTGTCACCTTGCATGCTGAGTTTTTAGCGATCATTCAAATCCTGGTCTATGCGGGTGCCATTTTGGTGCTCTACCTCTTTGTGGTGATGTTGCTCAATTTAAAACGGGAAGAACATTTTCATAGTCAGTTCATTGTCGGGTTATTCCTGGGATGCGTCTTATTTGGAGAAGCGGTGTTGCTGGTCATGAAAGGGGAGGCGACCCTTGGGAGTAATCGTGCAGCTTCGGCTGCTCCTACAGAGCTTACTCAAGGGAACACGGAATCTATTGGGGAACTCCTTTTTTCCACCTATTTGTTTCCTTTTGAAGTGGCGTCGCTGATCTTGCTCGTGGCCATGGTTGGTGCGGTGATCCTGACGAAAAAAGGTATTTTGGAGGTCAAGAGTTAATGGATGTTCCTGTGAGTTACTATGTCGTGTTAAGCGGCATTGTCTTTTCTATCGGATTAGTTGGCGTTCTCATCCGGCGTAATATCATTATTATTCTTTTATCCGTTGAGTTGATGTTGAATGCCACGAACATTAATTTTGTGGCGTTTTCTTCCTATCTGGGAAATCTGTCTGGTCAGGTCTTCGTGTTTTTTGCACTTACCGTGGCTGCTGCAGAGGTTGCCGTCGGATTGGCGATCATCATTGCGCTGTACCGTCATTCGGCGAGTATCAACATTGACGACTTCCGGTTGCTGAAATGGTAAGGCGATGGTCTACGCCTTAATCCCCCTGCTACCACTTCTGGCCTTCGTGGTCCTTGGTCTCGGTGGGCCTGTGATCAAGGAACGGGCGCATTTGGTTGCGGTCCCTGCCGTCGTCGGATCCTTTCTCCTTTCTCTGATGGCTTTGAGTGACGTTGCTGGTGGTGCTGTCCTTCGCATTCCTCTCTATACCTGGGCGAATTCTGGCGATCTCACGATTACCTTAGGACTATTTGTTGATCAGTTGACGGTGGCCATGTTGATGCTAGTGACCATCGTGAGTTCTCTCGTGCATGTGTATACGATTGGCTATATGCATGGAGAGCCAGGCTACGCGCGATTTTTTAGTAATATTGCCTTGTTTACATTTTCGATGTTGATGCTCGTCATGTCGGATAACTTCCTTCAACTGTTTGTTTTTTGGGAAGCGGTAGGCTTGTGCTCCTATCTGCTCATTGGGCATTGGTATGAGCGGCCATCCGCTCGCGCGGCAGCGACCAAAGCCTTTCTTGTGAACCGGGTCGGTGATTTCGGATTCATGGTCGGCATCTTATTGGTGTTTGTGACCTTTGGCAGTTTGCAATACCAGGAAGTTTTTACCCAGCTGGATAAGGTAGCTGGGGGAACGGTAAACCTGTTGGGGACCATTGGTGGGAATTGGGAAATCTCGGTCATGACTATAATCTGCCTTTTCCTGTTTGTCGGTGCGGTCGGCAAATCAGCACAAGTTCCGCTGCATGTCTGGCTGCCAGATGCCATGGAAGGTCCAACGCCCATATCTGCGCTTATCCATGCCGCAACAATGGTGACAGCTGGTGTCTTTATGGTGGCCCGTTTGGCACCACTCTATAATCTGTCGCCGGTCGCCATGGATGTGGTGGCCATCGTTGGGGGAGTCACCATGTTTCTCGGCGCGACCATTGCGTTGACTCAAACGGATATCAAACGTGTCGTGGCCTATTCCACCTTGAGCCAACTTGGGTACATGATGATGGCCTGTGGGCTGGGAGCCTATGTCTCAGGGATGTATCATTTGCTCACCCATGGAGCTTTTAAGGCCTTATTGTTCTTGGGATGTGGCGCGGTCATTATTGCTCTGCACCATGAACAGGATTTTCGGAAAATGGGTGGGTTGAAAGATAAATTGCCGGTCACCTATTGGACCTTTGTCATTGGTTCATTGGCGCTGGCGGGCTTCCCGCTGACGGCGGGATTTTTCAGTAAGGATGCATTGTTGTTGTCTTCATGGATGTCAGGGACACTAGGGCAAGGGCTCACCGTGCTGGGATTACTCACCGCCTTGATGACGGCGTTTTATAGTTTTCGTCTGGTATTTGTGACCTTTTGGGGAGAATCCCGTGTTGATCCGCATCATGCAAGCCATATCCATGAACCTTCCAAGACGATGACGGTTCCACTCTTGATTCTTGCGGTATTGAGTATTCTGGCCGGATACATTGGTATTCCTGAATTTCTGGCGCCAGCATTTCCCGGTGGTGAAGGAGGCGGCCATCATGAAGGGGCCGCGGCAACGGGGATAATGATAGCGGCAACGGCAATGGGAATATTGGGAATTGCGGCTGCCTATTTTGTCTATGTGAAATCTCCTGGATTGCCTGATCGTCTAGCCGGTCAATGGCAATCGCTCTATCTATTGTCCTTGAATAAATGGTTTGTGGATGAAGCCTATGATCGAACGGTGGTGACACCGACATTGAAGATGGCTGATAGTTTATGGAAAAGAGTGGATGTGGCAATCATTGATGGTGCGGTCAATGGAGTCGCGCGTGCCGTGGCCTGGGGAGGATGGGTGACGCGGGTACTTCAAAGTGGGCAAGCACAAAACTACGCGCTGGCCATG
>Ga0224497_10000145_pt1 | contig 55728 bp, 64 predicted proteins | sample SF_Jul11_sed_USG_4_FD_167970 | JGI IMG/M metagenome (GOLD analysis project Ga0224497, IMG submission 167970) | Sediment microbial communities from San Francisco Bay, California, United States - SF_Jul11_sed_USGS_13 | ecosystem: Environmental > Aquatic > Marine > Sediment | place: USA...
ATCGGGGGTCGCGATTACCCCCCTCGTCGATCGCCTGGGTGCTCTAAGGGCCCCCATGTCTCGGACCCTGACCTCCTATTGAATCCGGAACTTGCTGGGGAGTTGGAATCTTTGAAGGAACGGCTTCGTGAGTTAGAAGCGCGGGAGTCTACTAACTCGGTAGAAGGCCGGGTCTTTATCAGCTACTGCCATGCCGACGAGAGTTTTGTAAACGATTTAACATGTCGGCTGGCCAATGACAAAGTGCCACATTGGCGCGATGAGAAGGATTTACTTGTAGGCGAAGTTGTCGATGCGGCAATCTCGCGCGGAATCCAAGCTAGTGCTCTATTTCTGATCGTTCTCTCTCGGTCGTCGCTCAATAGTGGTTGGGTCAACCGAGAACTCGACGAGGCGACACATGAAGCAACCGAGGGACGGAAAATAATTCTTCCTGTGCTCGTGGCTGGTCTAGCGGTGAAGGAGTTGCCTCCGAGAATTCGTCGATTCAAATGTGCCGACTTTAACTTACCCTTTGATCAGGCTTATTCGCTACTCTTGAAATCAATAAGCGCACATCTCACACGAGAATAGTTCAGTGCCACTTAACTATTAGTTCGTGACGGACCCGGTAACGGGCCGCTCATCTGTACTGTTTGGACGAGTAGAGTTTTCAGATAGTGTCCCGTGATGGATTTTCGATTGTTGGCGATTTCTTGCGGTGTTCCTTGGGCCACGACGCGGCCGCCGGATTCCCCGCCCCCGGGCCTAGGTCGATGACCCAGTCCGCGCATTTGAGGACGTCCAGGTGATGTTCGACCATCAGGACCGTATTCCCTTCCTCCACCAGTTGATTCATATGAGTCTATGGCTTTTCTATCCAATCATGCGGTTTCCTCATAGCTGTGCTATGCTTAGAAATAATTCTGAGTGATTCCAGGAGGTGACCGCATGATCGAAAAAGTTGTGGTGAGTCCCAATATACATTTTGGAAAGCCGTGCATTGCCGGGACGCGAATTACCGTTCAGAGCGTTCTTGAACTCATCAATGAAGGGATAACGTTTGACGAGATCATCCGAGACTATTATCCCGATCTGACAGTTGAAGATATTCGCGCCTGTGTTCAATATGCCATTGCACTTGTGGCTGCTGAAGATATTCACCTCACCCCCTCCTCTGCTTGAAATTTCTTCTAGATCAGGACATCTACGCAGGCACTCTGCGCTTCGTTGAGGGTTTGGGACATGATGTGGTGCCAGTGTCTCAACTAGGACTTTCGCAGGCTGATGACGAAACATTGCTGCGACTTGCTCAAGAGCAAGGGCGAATATTCGTTACTCGGGACAGAGATTTTGGCAATCTCGTCTTTGTGAAAGCCATCGAAACGGGTGTGTTGTATCTCCGAATGACCCCTGCAACCCAAAGCAAAGTTCTCGATGAACTGGAACGAGTGTTGAGCACGTACTCTGAAAAGAAGTTACTGAAATCGTTTGTGGTTATTGAGGCGGACGGACATCGCATGAGAAAACTTCCTAGTGAATAAACTTACCTGGCTCATTCGTTCCTAGAAGACGGCCCAAATAAATTAAGGCAGCAAATCTTGGGTTGGAACTATTTGGGTGGTTGGGCTATAGGACCGAGAAGTGGTTTCAGATATTGTCCGGTGAGTGACTGAGGGGTGTTGGCGATGTCTTCCGGGGTTCCTTGCGCCACGATGTGACCTCCTGATTCGCCTCCTCCGGGTCCCAGGTCGATGACCCAATCCGCGCATTTGATGACATCCAGGTGATGTTCGACCACCAGGATCGTATTCCCTTCCTCCACCAGTTGATTTAAGACGGTTAACAGCCGCGTGATATCTTCCAAATGCAGTCCCCGGGTTGGTTCGTCCAGGATGTAGAGGGCCCCTTTGTGGTCTGAGTTGGCGGCTGATCGTTTTGGGGCGTTGGTCAATTCTCGGGCGATTTTAAGCCGTTGGGTTTCGCCACCGGAAAGGGTGTTGGCGGGCTGGCCCAGCGTGAGGTAGCCCAACCCAAGCTGCTTGAGCACTCGCAAGCCTTTAAGGGCTGAGGGGCAAGAGGTCTCGAAGAAGGCGATCGCTTGATCCACGGTGAGATTGAGCACGTCGTGAATGGAGTGTTCTTTGACTCGGATCTGCAGAATCTTGTCTTTGAATCGTTTCCCTTCACATTCTGCGCAGGGCACGTAGAGATCCGCGAGAAAATACATTTCCAGTTTTTCATAGCCATTGCCCTGGCAACGAGCGCATCGGCCTTTTCCGGTATTAAACGAAAAATGCGCGGGCGTGAGTCTGTGCGCACGGGCCTCGGGGGATTGGGCAAATACCTCCCGAATTTCTTGATAGGCTTTAATGTAAGTGATGGGATTGGAGCGTGGGGTTTTCCCGATGGGTTCTTGGTCAATGAGACAAACCGTTCGGAGATGTTCTGGTCCCGTCATCCCTTCTAGGTTGGGTTGCGGAGGAGTGTCCACCTTGAAAAAACGAGCCAGGGCTGCATAGATGGTGGCTTCTACCAGGGTGCTTTTTCCTGATCCAGAGGGGCCCGTGATACAGACTAGCGTGCCGAGTGGAATGTTGACGGTGAGGTTTTTGAGATTTTGTTCGTTTACGCCCGTGAGCTGGAGAACTTTTCCGTTTCCCGATCGACGGTTGAGTGGTAAGGGAATGGTTCGTTCCCCCCGCAAATACTGAGCGGTGAGTGACTGGGGATGCTTGAGGAAGGCGTGATAGGGGGCGGCGCAGATGACCTGTCCGCCTTGATCGCCTGAATGCGGTCCCAGTTCGACGATATAATCCGCCTGCTGGATGATTTGCGGATCATGTTCCACCACAATGACGGTGTTTCCCCGCTCAGCCAACTCTCGGAGAATCAAGCCCATGGCCGCAGTGTCTCGTGGATGGAGGCCGATCGTCGGTTCATCTAAGACATATTGTGTGCCCACCAGCTGACAGCCCAGTTGCGTCGCGAGATGAATGCGCTGAGCCTCGCCTCCAGATAAGGTCCGCATTTCCCGGTTTAACGTGAGATAGTCCAAGCCCACCCGCAGGAGAAATGACAGTTTCGATTGCAATGCATTCAACAGATCCTTGGCGATGGCTTCCTCAAATTTTCTCAGCGGCAAGGTCTGAAGCCATCGTTGAAGGTCTGAGAGGGGCCACCCGCAGACCTCGTGAATGTGGCGTTCATAGATTTTGACCATGAGGGATTCCGGCCGTAAGCGCGTTCCCTGGCAGGTTGTGCAAGGCGAAGGACTGCGATACCGGCTTAAGAAGACCCGGACATGCATCTTGTAGCGTTTGCCTTCTAGATATTTAAAAAAATCGTCGATGCCCTCGAGCTTTCCTTCTCCCTTCCAAATCAGGTCCCGTTCCGCTTCGGTGAGCTGGTTGTAGGGTGTTGTCGGGTCGAGCGCTTTCTTCTTGAAGGCTTTGAGCATTTCTTTCTGCCACCACACATTGGACGGTTTCGTCCATGGTTCGATCGCGCCGTCGAGTAGGGATTTGTCGGGATCGGGAATGAGTAACCGTTCATCGTAGCGCAAGATGTTGCCGAACCCCTTGCATTCGGGACAGGCCCCAAGTGGATGATTGAAAGAAAAGGATACAGGTCGTGGCGTCGGAAAAGTTCTGCCACATCCTGGGCATGACAGATGTGCACTATAGGCCAAGGGTTGCTCATTTCCGATGATGATGCTCGCGCGGCCTTCACTTTCGCGAAACGCTGATTCCAAGGCTTCGACCAAACGGCTCCGCGATTCGGGCTCCAAGGTCAGGCGATCCACGACGACTGACAGTTCCGATGGTAGTGGTGAGGGGAAGGTGTCGGTGTTTAAGTTGATCAGTTGCTGGTTGATGACGACACGAATGAAGCCTTGTTTTAAGAGTGACGTTTTCATGAATTCAAGCGCATCAGGATGGGGGGCGGGTTTTGGAAAACAGACGAGGGCGCGTTCCGCGGGAAAACGATTCAGTAAATCTTGGGCGACCGTGGTCGGGTGGTGGGCGATGACTTCCAGCTTGCAGTCGGGACAGGTCAGGCGTCCGATTTTGGAGAAGAGCAACCGGAGATAATCCGAAATTTCGCTGGTGGTGCCGACGGTGGAGCGCGAGGTCCGAATCGGATTTTTTTGTTCTAAGGCAATAGAGGGACGGATATTGGTGAGTCGGTCCACATCAGGCCGTTTCACGCGGTCCAGGAACATGCGCGTATAGGACGAGAGCGATTCCACATAGCGCCACTGGCCTTCCGCAAACAGGGTGTCGAAGGCTAAAGAGGATTTGCCGGATCCTGACACACCGGTGATGACGGTGACGGCGTTGTGTGGGATTCGCAGAGAAATGTTTTTAAGGTTATTTTGCCGCGCGCCTTCAATGATCAGGTCGGCATGGGGGGAACTTGAGGCTGGAACCGGCTTCGTTGTGGACATATTCTGGGATGCTGACCATTCAGATAGTGGAAATGTTGACTGATGGTTGTACCGTGTTCACCACGTCTTCGCCAAGTGGTGTCTTATAGGATGTTGAAAAAAGCCGCAGCGTTGCTCTGGTTTTGCTCTGAGGCTCAACAAGGTACGCCGAGTTCGTTTTGCGCCCTAGACTTGGTTGTGTGTGTTCCACGTCGCGTGATTGTTGGTTAGCAAGGAGGGCTTCGTTCAGGATAGATTCCCGATACAGAATGTCGGGAATGACCGCAGAGAGAATGGATTCCTGGTACTGCTTGTACATAATGAAGGGCAGGATGCGACCGGCTCGGATTACAGGCGGCCCAGGGTGTCGCCCAGCCAGACTGCAGCCAGACCAACGAAGACATGGATGATGATATTGGCAGAGGCTTTGAGCATGGCCCCGTCTTTCAGGAGTGCTAAGGATTCGAAGCCGAATGTGGAATAGGTCGTGAATCCCCCGAGAACGCCAATGAACAGAAAAATTCTGGTGTCCGTTCCTAATATATTCCTGGATTCGGCCAAACCATGGAGGAGCCCGATCAGGAAACAGCCGAGGATGTTCACGGCCAATGTGCCAATTGGGAAGGCGAGAGCCGGGCTGAGGCGGTTAAAGAACCCAGCGACCACAAATCGGCCCACCGAGCCTAAAAAGCCACCCACACCAACCCAGAGAAGTTGCGGTAATCCGTAGGGAATCATGGTGGCGAGCTAGTTAGGCGCTTTTCCTCAGGATGAAGGTGAGATGCAGGTCGTCGGGGAGCAATCTAAACATTGAGCCGTTTATGAGAGTCATGGCTCTTTTTTCTGCAGAGTTTTTGATGACGTTCTTCTAGGAGCTCGTTTTCGTGCGGTTCCTTTACCCAAGCCCTTGGTGACAGGTGGAAGAATGACATTGGGATCTGCCCAGAGGGCGATTCCCCCCAGGAGACCGGCCGTGTTGGAGACGATCGTGGCATGAGATGGCAATGCCATAGTCACCTTTTTCGCGTTGCCCCCGCCTAGGTAGAGTTGGTCGAAATTGATCACTCGATCTAATAGCTCAATCGCTTTGGCCAGACGTAGATTCCATCTTTTTTTCCCCACCATTTTCAGGGCGTTGGCACCCAATTGTACTTCGTATGTCTCTTGTTTTCGAAAGGGATGGTGGGCAATTTCCAAATTAGGCACAAGGTGCCCATTGATAAATAACGCGGTTCCAAACCCGGTTCCCAAAGTAATGACGAGCTCGACCCCTTGGCCTTTGATCGCTCCATAGCCCTGCACATCCGCATCATTGGCTGCCCGAACCGGCTTCTTGAGCTGTCGTTTCAGTTCTCTAACGAGATCGGTTCCAGGCCAGGATGCATCCAGGTTGGGCGCTGTTTTAACCAGGCCCTGATGAATCACGCCGGGAAAGCCCACTGATACCCGATCAAATCGGCCAAGACTTTTGGCAATTTCCGAAATAAGTGGCACGATGGCCTGTGGCGTAGCGGGTTTCGGTGTGGTCATTCGAACGCGTTCAGATACGGGTTGACCGGACTGATTGAGCAAAATGCCTTTGATCCCAGACCCGCCAATATCAATGGCGAGGGTAATGGTTGATGAGTGTGAAGCATTTGACTTGTTCTGCTCAGGAGTCATCAGAGTTTCTCCTCGAAGTTTAAAAAGGGATTAGAATGGTTCCCATCTATCCTTGCCGGCCGTTATACACCTCTCCGCCGTTTTGGACATATTGCTGTAAGACCGAGGATGCGTTGATTCGCCCAATATCCATGGTTACGGCAATCCCTCTCTGCTCAAGTTCAGTGATCCAATTCGCAGGTTTGGGGCCTTCATCAAAACCAACCGCTTCGGCGTCGCTCCCTCTGGCGCCACATACGAGGTGTCGAACTCCAGACCAGGAAATCGCCCCCAGGCACATGCCGCATGGCTCGCAACTGGTTACCAGCTCGTAAGGGGGAAGCCCCGTTGCTCCTAAATCATGGGATCCCACGATTTGCTGTGCCATCATCATGGCGACGACTTCAGCATGGGCGATGGCACTCTTTGACGAAAGGACGAGATTCACACCTGGTGCGACCAATTGGTTTGTGTCGAGCCGGAAGACTCCTGCCCCAAACGGCCCTCCTGTTCCATGTTGAATATTGAGTTGGGCCAGCATGGTGACCAGTTTCATGCGTGCATCCCGCGTCGAGTAGGTTTCCGGTTGCTGCCCAAGATATTCGGTGATCCAATGCGGTAACTCAAGCCGAAATGGTGGAAAGCGTGTCGGAGTCGTGCTCATGCCAAGTGGTCAAAGGGTTTCGGTGTTCGAGAGGAGAGGAGTACGGTTGCGAGGTTGTTCAGTGTGCGTGAATAAAAACAACCCGAGGGGCTAGTCTCGTAAAAGAGAGCCCCTCGGATTATGTGGCATGCACCACGGAAGGTGAACCTCATGTGTAAAATGGCCCATCAGTAGGCTAGTGACGAGTTCCTCGTTTATGGTTTGGCCGAATCTTCCAGATGAGAAGGTTGGAGATCCCTCTTGTCACTCACTTCCAAGCTCATTGGGTTGCCCGCTGGCATATGCCCTTCGGCATGCTTGTGTTGAAGCAGGGATATGATTCGGCAAAAACGAGAAGGCCCGTCAGGAGACTGAGGCGGGTTTCGCCGCCGATGAGCCAACAAAGTCCGGTGGAGTAAGGTCGTCCATGTGAGACCCCCTTTCCGGTTTGAAAGGAGAGGCCCGCTCATGTTCTCCTTTCATTCATAATCGGCTTTCATGAGCGCTGGTGTAATGCTACGCTCGTGAGAAAAATCTGTCAATAGGAGTTCTCTTGTCATCGATGTATGGGGAGGGGCGATGAGTGAATTTACGAACCAGGTCATTCTCATCACCGGGGCGTCTTCCGGAATTGGAAAAGCGCTGGCCTGTGCGTTGGCGCCGCAATCTCCCAAGCTGGTCCTGGTGGCGAGAGATCATGCACGCTTGCAAGAGGTGGCTCTCACCTGTGAAAACCTGGGCGCGTCCGCACTGGTGATTCCTACGGATGTGACGGATTCACAGGCCTGTGCGTCCATGATACAGCAGGCAGTTTCAACCTTTTCACGGATTGATGTGTTGGTGAATAATTCAGGCATATCCATGTGGTCGACCGTGGACGATATTCAGGATATGCAATTGGTTCACCACGTGATGGCGGTGAATTTTTTCGGCAGTGTGTCCTGTACAAAATTGGCGTTACCGTTCTTGAAGGCCACGCAAGGCCGGATTGTTGCGATCTCCAGTCTTGCCGGTTTGACGGGGATACCGGGTCATTCGGTGTATTGTGCCAGTAAGCACGCGATGAACGGATTCTTTGAGTCGCTTCGGATCGAATTGGCAGGGACGGGAGTCACGGTGACCATTGTGGCTCCAGATTTTGTGCAATCCGAAATTCATGAGCGAAGTGTCGGGGCTAACGGACAACCCTTTGGGCGGGTGCTACAGGGGCATGCCAGATTTTTATCTGCGGAGAGGTGTGCGGACATGATCGTGAAGGCGATGACTCAGCGGAAACGGATGGTGTTTACATCCTGGAGAGGACAGTGGGGGCGGTGGATGAAATTAGTGAGCCCGTATGTGATTGATTGGGTCGTTCGAAAGGGAGTGGCCGATGCTGATCGGCAGGCATGAGCGGCTTCTTTCGCCATGCTTAGGGCATGGCATAGGACACTCGTTCAATGTGGTGGCCTTTTTCTGTCAGCAGTGCAAGTAATCCGTCTTTTCCCGCCAGGTGGGCCGCACCCACGATGATCAAGACATTTGCCTTTTCTTTCAAGAGCGATTCGATTTGGGGAATCCAGTTCTGGTTTCGTTGGACGAGGAGTTTTTTGTAGAACAGCGGATAGGTTTTGAATGACTCCACCAATTGTTCTAATCCGTCGAGATTCCCCTGGTGCCAGTCTTTTACCATATGTAAAAAAGCTTGTTCTCGTTCCTTTGATCCGGTGATGGCGAGTGATTCTTGAAGGAGCGCATCCTGGATATTGAGCGGGAGTGTATCGAAGACATTCAATTGGTCTTGAATCGTTTCCAGTCCTCCAGTCGGTTTTCCCGCATCTTTCGCCATGCGATAGAAATGATTTTCGATTCCTAATTCAGGGCGAAAGTCTTTGGATGAGTCAAATTTTCCGCTTAACGTGAGATAGAGGACCCAGGGTTTGTATTTTTCCACTTTCTGGATGTCACCTCCCAGGGCCTCGACCTTTAGTTTGACGAGCGAATAGGTTTTTGGGGAGAGAGCCGTTTTCAGGGTGTTCCCGTTTTGAAAGGTGTACTGTTTTTCGTGTTTGGAAAATGAGTCGGGGGAAAATAATATTTCCGGATCAATCTCAAAAATGACCTTTTGAGAATTGTAATACGCGTAGGAAAAAGATCTGGTGAGAGGATAATATTCTTCGGCCAGCACATGAATCGATCCTAAGATATAGACGGTATTCCTGTCAGACTGAATTTTGTAAATCAGGCTATTGTTGTACCCATCCCCCACTACCTGGCCTTGGGCTGTCCCCGAGCCCATTACCAGAAGGATCAGGAGGAGCAGACAGCTCAGGCGTAGCTTCCGTTGTTGGTGGTGCGTTGAGTCCATTCCGATTCCCCTTAATGAAATGTGGTCATGTTCTGTTTTTGAGATGAAGAAGTTATTTCCCTTGGTGTCTAGTATTTTGATTGTGTCCTTGAGGCCGTTTGGTGACCCTTACCGGTATAGTTCATCGGTGGATAGAGAGGAAAGGTAAAATGCAGAGACTCCCGCACGATGTCGAGATTGATGGAGTTTGCCGAGGCTTCTGGTCGAATTCAGGCAGAAAGGGAATGTTCCTGCTCAGTCGATTTGCCGATATTGATCTTGTTGTCCGGATCGTGGCCTGTGCCTTGTCGGTTTCACCCGTCACACTGCTTCAGACGAACGGGGGAATCGATAGGTGCGTTGGTTAGGTTAGGAGGCTGATGTGCCTCAGGACTGCGGTGGGGGAGAGGACTCTTGTTGGATAACCTGGAAGTCTTTTTGGGTGATGAAATGACCATCGGCATATAGACGAAACTCATACCGTCCCGGCCCTGGAAACACGAGATAGGGAATGTTCACGCCAAAGTCATGGGTCGCTAAGCGGTTGGAAATCTCAATTGGCGGGAGGGACCCTTTGCCGACGATCTGGTCTTGATCAAGGTACACCAGTTGGATGTCGAATGCGTATTTGCCTTCCGCATCCGTGAGCGAAAAATAGACGCCGACTTGTGGATGCTGGCAGGGAAATGTCTTGGCCCAGAGATGCGTAAAGGCCCCAATGATACTTTTCTTTCCTGTCAGACTATCGATGATAATGGTGTCACACACGAGAAATGCGTGAATGATTGGTTTGATGAATCCCGCCATATTATTCGTCCTCAATGCCTGCCCACATGATTAATCTGAAGTTCCTCATATGGTGATTGGCCAATTCTAGAGTTGTTCTTTACTAGTCAAGAAACAGTCGGGTCAGTCCCACTCCGGCCAAGTATAGCCCGATCGCCAACCCATATGCCGGCCAAAACCCTAACTTGGGGACGAAGGCAATCATCGTTCCCACATACACAAACCATGGTGGGGAAAGCCAAATCAGGTGTTTGGCAAACGAGACGGTCGGCGCGGATCCTGCGTTGACAAAGATGAGGATGAAGGTCACTCCACTAATGATCGGCAGAGTGCTGGCCAACGCGGCCAGGAACCCTCTCCCATGACTTCCCAGATAGGTGGAGACACTCACTAATGTTCCGCCCAGGATAAAATACAACCCATATCTGACCCATTCCGGCATCGCCCCTCCTCGTGTCATGTGTGTGATTACTGTTCATGAAAGGCCTCAATGGCCTCCTGTCGAAGCCTGTCTCCCTGGCCGGTATACCTGGGGGAAAAATGAAAGACGACCAATTGTTGCACCCCGGCTTTTCGTCCAAGGATTCCTGCTTGACGGGCCGTGAGGTGGTAACGGTTAGCGGCCTTTTCCCGGTCTGCCTCTAAAAATGGGGCCTCGCAAAATAGGGTATCGGCCCCCAGGCATAACTGAATAATCTTTTGCTCATTGTCTGCATCATATCGGCAATCAACGACATAGGCGATTTTTTGCCCTCTGGTGATGGTCGTAAATTCTCGTTTCACGGTCCCCACATCAAATGTCCGCTCTTCCTTCCGGTGTTCAACATACAACGTGGCCGAAAAGGTATGCGAATCGGATGCGCCATCCCAAATCAATTGCTTGACTTCCTTGAGCCACGAGCCAACCGGAAGTCCCGCCTCATGGAGTCGGACTTTATTGATATTGATGTGAAAGGGCTCTTCCAGGGCAAATGCCAGGGAGGGGATGCGATGGTTGAGAGCCACGGCCTTGACGAGAAGAGCGGGTTCCTGGAGAACCGTAAAGATCTGTGAATGATCGCCAGGGATTGGGGCTTCGAGCTGACAGAGGAACGCGTCTTTCGCATGAAAGTGAGCCGGTTGGATGTGGGTGAGGTGATATTCCTTGACCTCGATGGTCAGCGGGTAACCGTCAACGAGATTCCAGGTATAGCCGCGAAGTTTGCCCTGGATATTCTCAATAAGGCCTGGTGGACCATGCAGCCGAAGGTGTTTTCCGCGACCCAGGGCCACACGAATGAGCCGGTCAAACCCGATGAAGTGATCCATGTGCGTGTGAGAGATGAAAATATCCTGTGCCCGTAAAAGTTGGGATGGGCTCAACGAAATATTATCGCCTAGATCAAAGAGTAGCGCCCGACGGCTCCAACGAACTTCAACATAGAGACCGGGGTCTCCAAAGGGATGATTCACCAAATGAGGCGAAAACGAGGGTGTCACGCCAGCATCCCCCGTATGATGAGGTAGAGAAGAATCACTTCCACGGCGTGGGCGGTTATGACCGCATAGAGATTGTGCATTCGCATCCATAGCCATCCCCACACCAGGCCATCCCACACCGCAATCCAGTGTAAATCACGGAAGGTTGTCACCATAAAGGGATCACACGAAAACGTTAGAGCCGATATGGATAACGGGAGTAAGGCCTGTAGGCGAAGCCTGGTGGCCGAGGGGTGATCGGGTTTGTGTGCATGATGAAACCATACCAGTAATCGGCCCAGGAGAAATCCGCGGAAATTCAATTCAACCGCCATAGCAATCACGATGATAAACCAGGGTACCATGATCCAGAAAGGTACCTGTGCATGGGGAGTCTGTGAGAGAAAACGTATATCCACCCCCAAGGTGGGAATGACGTAAAGGATGGCCACGGTATTCACCGTTCCCAAGGTGAGGCCGGTCACGATCCCCCAGAGAAGTCCTGGTTGAATGTGGTGAAAGGCCAACCCAAGCTTGTGGAGCTGGTCCACATTTCTATACGCCCACACGCTTAAGGCTCCATAGGCCATCAGTTGTGGAGCAAATTGGACGGCAGGTTGCAATTGCCAGTTCGCGGGTAAGAGGTAAAACCCGATTGTGGCGAAGATCGGGAGGAAGGCTAATCCTGAGGCTCGTTCTTTCTGGGGTATCACATGCGTGCAATGGTCGTGGAAGGTATTACGGGATCGGGATGAATAGGTACTGAACTCTTGACGCTTATTGATGGCGCAAGGCCTCAGCGGGATCCAATTTTGAGGCTTTCATGGCGGGAAACAGGCCGAATCCCACCCCGACCATGACCGCAAAGGCAAAGGCAATGGCAATTGCGGTGGGTTGAACCACCGCCCCCCAATCTCCGCCGCCCGGCATGGCCTGGGCGACTAAATCCCCAATGCCATAGGCTGCGAGAATGCCTACGAGAATGCCAATGCATCCGCCAATCACACTGATGGTGGTGGACTCAATGAGAAATTGCAAAAGAATGTCCTGCCGTCTGGCCCCGATGGCCTTCCGTAATCCAATTTCCCTGGTTCGCTCTGTGACGGTGACGAGCATGATGTTCATAATGCCGATGCCGCCGACGAGCAGGGCAATCACCGCAATGCCCCCAAGAACCAGCCGGAAGGTCAAAATCGTTTGGTCCAGCGCAGTAAGAAATTCTCCCTGATTTCGGATATGGATGTCATCCACACCGTCATGACGTTGAACCAGAAACTGATGCAGGGCCTGAGAGATTTCATCCATGCGCTGCCGGTCAGGAACATGAATGATCATCGATTGGATTTTGTCGGTTCCTTGGAAAAACCGCAGCCCCGTGCTGATAGGGATAATCACCATTTCATCGTAATCGTGCCCGTAAATCTCCCCCTTGGGCTCCATGACGGCTATCACCGTAAACCGTTGATCCCCGATTTTTACATCTTCTCCGATGGCGGATTGAGATCCAAATAGGACTTCGGCGATGGTGCGTCCTAACACCACGGACCGGCTCCATTCCTTGAGGTCGGTTGATGTAAGAAATCGTCCAGACTCGGGGCGAAAGTTTCGGATCGGGCTATATTCGGGAGCGGTGGCGGTAACTTCTCCACTGTAGTCGCGATCCCCCGCTTTCAACTGGCCATCCAGCTCAATAATTGGAGCGACAAGAAGATCAGGGAAACGTGTCTGAATGGCTAGGGCATCGTCATAGCGGAGTTCGGTATTTCTCCCCGCAAAGAGCTGCCGTTCTTCAACCGTCAACCGTTTTTTCCAGACAAACAGTAAATTGGTCCCCATGCGCTCAAGAGAATGCACCAGCCACACTTGTCCGCCTTCGACAATAGCGATCATGGTAATGACGGCGGCCACACCAATAATGACTCCCAGCATTGTGAGCCCTGAGCGAAGAGCATTCCCCGAGAGATTTTTGAGCGCGTCCAGAAAAATTGAACGTAACACGATCTTATCCCAGCACTGGTAAGGGCTGATGGATGGATTCATCTGCCACGATTCTGCCATCGGCCAACGTAATGCGGCGTTCCGCCTGATGTGCGATGAGCGGATCATGTGTAATCATCACGATGGTTTGCCCCTGACGATGAAGTTGTTCAAAGAGGGCAAGAATATCTTTGCCTGATTGACTATCCAGGTTCCCCGTGGGCTCATCGGCCAGGAGGAGGGAGGGGCTGTTAGCCAACGCACGAGCGATTGCCACGCGTTGCTGTTGGCCTCCCGATAACTGATTGCTGTAATGACGCAGGCGGTCTTCCAGACCGACTCTCGTTAATAATTCGCGCGCTTTGTCCTGTTGGACTGTTCGTGAGGCGCCGGCATACATCAGAGGAAGTTGAACATTTTCCAATGCTGTTTTTCGTGCAAGTAAATGAAAGGTTTGAAAAATGAACCCGATTTTTTTGTTGCGGATGCCGGTGAGCAGGGAATCGGGCAGAGTGTTGACATGGTCACCATCCAGCCAATATTCCCCACTCGTGGGCTGGCTTAAACATCCGACAATATCCAGGAGTGTCGTTTTCCCGCTTCCGGACTGACCGATAATGGCGACAAATTCTCCCTGATCAACTTGAAGCGTAATATCGACCAATGCCGGCACGTCGACCTGTCCGGCTTTATAGGTTTTAAAGATGTTCTTGAGCAAGATCAGCATAGTGAGGACCTCTTGCCACCCTACCGGCGAGCCTCTTCCTTTTTAAATGAAGGGACGACGACCTGATCATGCTCTTGGAGCCCTTGGGTGATGATGGCCTGCGTATCAGTCCTGAAGGCGACACGGACTTTGCGGGTCTGGGGTTGTCCCTCCGACAATACGTCCACCACGTCATCGCCCTTTTCGACCCGCAACACTTCAAGCGGAACTGTCAGAACATCATCCAGTCGTTTCGTTTCGATATCGATGTTGGCCGTCAGCATGGGTTTTAGCGAGGGATGAGAGTTTTCGATAGCAATAGACACTTCATAGGTCACGAGATTGTTTTCTTTCACCCCTTGAGCGGCAATGGCCGTGACCTGGCCTGAAAAGAGTTTTTCCGGTAACGCATCCAATCGAATGTCGACGGGTTGACCTACCGAAACTCTTGGAATATTGACTTCGTTGATTTTGGCTTTGACCACCATGTGGGACAAATCAGCAATGCGCATGAGGATCGTCCCGCCGCCGAAGGTGGCTGTTCCGGAGGTAATGATTTCACCGGTATGGACGAGGACTTCCAGGACAGTACCTTGGGAGGGCGATCGGACCTGAAATTCTTCAGGTCGGGTTTTTGAGGCCGAACCCTCGCGGTATCGTTCAAACAATTCTTTGTTTCCGCCTAATGCCAATAAGAGTTGTCGTTCGGCCAATTCCAGACGAACGAGGGATTGTTGATAGTCACGTTGAGCCAGTTCCAATTCCTTTTGAGGGATAAACCCTTTGTTGAACAAGGACTCCGCGCGAGCCCACTCACGGTGGGCCATGTCGACGTTTAACCGTTCTTCCTGGATTCCGGACCGAAGCTGGGCCACCTGTCGGGCCTGGCTCGATTCCTGTCGAATAATCGCCAAGACGTGATTCTTTTGGATCTCTTGTCCTGCCGTCACAAATAATTGAGCGACTTCACCGGAAAATTGAGATTTAATTTCGATGGTCTGAAATGGCATGATCGTTCCCGTCTCAGACACCTTCGTTTGCAGCGAGGTGCGGACGACTTCGACCAGTTTGTAGGATGGGGTCTCCCCCGAGGGTTGGTCGGTCACCCGGAAATAATAGGCAATACCAAGAATCACTCCGGCGAGTATGATGATGAGAACCCACGATGTTTTGTTCATATTTTTACTTGTATGGTAGCAAGTCTAGCGAAGGCCTGGGAAATGAAAAGGCAGGTAAGGGGAAAATTGGGGATCATACAGAATTTATGGTTCTGGCCTTACAGCTTGACGAGGTGTATCGAGCATCCCTCTTGGGGGTCGCTCGTAAAACGTGAGGGCAGGTGAAGGCATCGCACGTGTGTTCCCCACTCTCGTGCCCACGTGATGTTCTGTGTTGCCGGGTTTCGCCCCGGCAGGCGAGGCCATTTTGTTCCGGCAAAAGGCCCCAAAACCATTGACGCCCCGTCTGGCCTCATTGGAGCGGACGGACGCCAGCCTGAGGAAAGCGGACCAACTCGCTCCGCTCAAACAAGGCCCGCCAGCTGAGGAGAGCGTCCCTCCTTTGGGCCAGACGGCAGGCGTCGGAGCAAGGGGGACGAACAGTTCAGTGACGCACATGAAACAGCGATGAGGCCTATATTCTGTATGATCCAAAATTGGCAGCACGTGAGTGAGAGTGTTGTCCATTTGGCGTGCAGAGGCATTATCCATTTCTGACAAAAGAGCGAAAAAGAGTGCTGTTCGGCAAGGTCTCCCGAAATGAGGAGTGGTGTACCAACCGGGTATGTGAAATCCTACGGGCGAGGAGAAGGGCTTTGCCGGAAATTCTCAATATTTCTCTTACTGGACTTCAATGTGGTAATGGTCGAAGGTCGAGGCGGTGACGAGGCGGAGACGGGATAATGACTGGTTGTAATCGAGAATAGCGCGTAATTCTCTCCCACGAGCTATCCTCAGATCCCGTTGAAATTCTAAGACCAATCGGGTGGTGCTGAGGCCGAGATTGAGGCGTTCCTGTTCGGCCTTGAGTTGCCTTTCGGATAATTGACGAGCGGTTTGATTGGTTCTGGTGCGCTTAAAGCTCGTCTGCACCTGACGGATGGCTTCTTTGACGTCCAGGATAATTTGTTGGCGAACACGCAGGAGGGAGACTTGGCTTTGTTGAGTCTCCAAGACCCGTCGTTGATATTGGCTCTGTGCGGAGCGGTTGCCTATGGGGTAGCTGAGAACAAGTCCCCCTCCCATATTATAAAAATCGGTACTGCCGACACGATCCCAATTATCTCCGGCATTTTTGCCCAATCCGCTGAGACCCAGACTTCCCTGAAACGAGAGATCCGGCAGGAGCTGATTTTTAGCAAAGCGGGTATTGACGGTGGAGGTTTCAATGTTCTTTTTGGCTTGGAGAATATCTGGACGATGCTCGAAGGCCACCTCCAGATTTTCTTTTAGTGGTGTTTCCTGAAGATGTTGAATGGGTGGGTCGAGTGGGACGAGGGGTGTAGTTTGGGTCAGCTTCAATTCCGAGTTGCTGAGAAGAAGTCGGAGTTGGTCTTCCTGGTCCAACACGGTTTTTTGGGCCAGTAAAATTTGTTCGATCTGGTTAGCTACCCCTGCTTGAGCCTGAAGGGCCTCAACATCGGCCATCACGCCGGCTTTGACCTTAGCGCGATTGCTGGCGAGCAATTCTTCTGCGGCCTGTAAGGTTGCACGGACGACTTTTAAGTTTTCACGGGCAAAGACCAGTTCCCAATACGCTTGCTCCACCTGGGCGATCACAGAAAGGATCTGGTTGAGGAGTGTGAGCTGTTCCACGTCGGCTGCGTTTTGTGCGAGGGTAATTTGAATGTTGTTGATCGATGGTCCGAAGTTGCGAAGAAGCGGTTGCGTCAGAGTGAAAGCCAAATTGCTTGTATAGGATGGGTTAAATAAAAAGCTGGTTGATCCGGCTACGGAGTTCCGATTGGTATCAAAGGTCAGATCGTACGATCCGCCGGTAAGTAACTTTTGCTGTAATCCTAAATTGAAATTTGTTTCGTTTTGATCAAATGTGTCTGGGTCTGCTCCCAGGGTCACCCCTCCAAAGCCGAAGATGGGCCTGTTGAGAGGAATGACTGTCCGGTCGTACCGTCCGCCTAGCTGAACTGTGGGGTCAAATTGTGCGTGTTGAAAAACAATATCGGTGAGTCGAACATCTCGGGTCTGTCGGCTGACCTGAATGTCCAGATTGTGTTCTAGGGCTTCCATGACGGCTTCCTGTAACGTCAGCGTGATGACGGAGTCAGGCTGGAGGAGTTCCTGAAATATATATTCTTCACTGTCAGGAAGACTTGAGGGACTGCTCACACTGACACCAGGCAAGGCGAGTCCCGTGAGAGTGAGGACGGTCAGAAAAACCAGTCGAGGCATGGCTTGAAATATCATGATCTGGCGCATATCGGTTTATTCAAAAGTCCCAAGGAGCAGACCTTTGCTCAACCTATCAAAGCCGGGTATTTTCTGCAATTTTTTCAGGAGAATGGTTAGACAGGGAACGGTTTGCCTACCTGGTTTATTGGGTTAGACTCTTTCCTGGGGCCGTTCCGGGAGTGAATGGGTTGATTAGTTTTCTTGATAGGACCTGAGCGAATAGTGCCCTGGGCTGGCGGGTTGTCATGACGTGATTTGGGTTTGTGGGGGCTGCCTACAGGGGTTGTGGAGCTCCGGTGAGAATGCGTATCATCGTAGGCGTTATGGGTTGACCCGTTTATTTATATTCATGTCTTTTTAGGATAGGGATGGTTATGAAACACGTGGAGTTGAGTCAGTCTGTGGAACATTTTCTGTCTAGGCTAATTTCTGGTCAAAGGGTTGGGGATACACAAAAATTTCTTGCTACTCGAGGGCTGTTTATGGCGATGGCCATGAGTTGTCTTGTGATCGGGGCTTCCCTGGGATATGCCGATGATCAACCTCAAGAGCTTCCCAAGCCATTCCATAAAACCACGCCACCCCTTTTTCAGGAATGGAATTTTGATCAATCGTCGTTAAGTGACGTGCCGGATGGCTTTACGCTGGTCGTTGGTGGGGCATCAGGAATTGGGGGATGGTCAGTCAAAGAAGATAGCACTGCCCCCAGTCGTCCTCGTCTGGTAGAGCAACGCTTACAGTGTGATGGGGGTTGGTGCTATCAGTTACTTATTGCAGAAGGCGCTGTGGCCGAATATGTGGATCTTTCAGTCCGGATGAAACTCAATTTGGGAACTCCGACGGGAAAAGCCGGCTTGGCTTATGGGATTCAAGATGACAAAAATTTCTACGCTGCCGTTGTTGAGCCTAGAACTAACGAGGTTGTGGTCTATGTGGTCAAGAATGGAGAACCAAGCGAATTGGCCAGGGAGTCCCTGATTCCTCAACCGGCTGACTGGCATTCTCTCCGGATTCAACGAAATACGATTGTCAGTAAGGAATTTACCGAAGTCTCTTTTGATCACCATTTGCTGATCGGCGTGTCCGATCAATCATTCCAAAAGGGGCAGCTGGGATTAGTGGCTATTGGGGACGGGGGGTTTTCGTTTGATAATCTTCGAGCGATGGAACTGATGTCAAATCGCCCGCTTTCCAGGCCTTCAGCCTATTGAGCGGCATCATGTTAGCGGACGTCAGGCTCGAGTCGGCCTAAGACGAGGGTCAGCAGGTCTTCGGGAGTGGTGGCTTCAAGGAGTAACGCCCTGTTGGCCTGGATGAGGAACCCTTGTTGGACTTGATGGTCGAAAAAACTCAACAGACCATCAAAAAACCCGAAGCAATTCAGCAGTCCACAGGGCTTGTGGTGAAGTTCCAATTGCGCCCATGTCACCATTTCGCAACATTCTTCCAATGTTCCAAATCCACCGGGTAACGTGATGAATCCGGCTGACAGATCTGCCATGAGGGTTTTCCGCTCATGCATGGTGTTCACGATATGCGTGGTTGTGAGATCCTGATGGAGGAGTTCTTTCTCCGCCAAATGCTTGGGAATGACTCCGATGACGGTCCCTCCCTCTTGCAGGACGGTTGAAGCTAACACGCCCATCAGTCCAATATTCCCCCCACCGTAGACCAATCCCATTTCCTGTTGGACAAGCGCATGACCCAATCGCTGAGCCATGCTGGTAAATCCTTGGTGGTGTCCGAGACTGGAGCCGCAGAAGACGCAGATATATCGCATGGGACAGAGTGTTTATTATCCGGTAATCGAAATGAGTCTGAATGCTATGAGAAGAAGAGATTGGGCACCCTGAGTCAGGAGAAGCGGGGGAATGCCCAAAGTGCCAGAGTCCTCAAATTAGTTTGGTATCGGGAGAGCGGTCAAGGCATAAGGATTGATTCGAGAGCCATTTAAGTGAATACCCCAATGGAGATGCGGGCCGGTGGCTCTTCCGCTGGCTCCGACTTTTCCCAGGGCTTCTCCTTTTTGAATCGTTTGGCCGGAGGTGACGTCAATCTCTGAGAGGTGAAAGTACATGGAAAACAAGCCTACCCCATGATCCAGGACCACACCCTTTCCAGAGAAGAAGTGATCGACTGTTTTGACGACGATACCTTTGTTGATGGCTTGGACCGGAGTGCCTTTGGGCGCCGCGATATCTTCTCCTGAATGAGGTCGTCGGGACTGTCCATTAATGACTCGACGACTGCCAAACACTCCAGTGACTTTTCCATTCAGGGGCTCAAGAAAAGGACCATCCCATAAGGGACGTGCACCAACGTGGTGAAAGGCCTCTGTCAATTCTCTCTTTTCTTGTTGGACGCGCTTTAATGTTTTGGCGTCAAGGTCCACTGTGTCCTTCGGGAGGGTTAGGTGTTGGATGGTATAGTCTTCTTTGTTGATTAAGACGGAGTAGCTGAGATGATCTGTCCCGGTGTCGGAATGGACCGTGATACTTAACTCCTGCAACCCCGGTGGATCTTCCATATCGATTCCCACAATGCCCGCAAAGCTGGTATCGCTTTGTTGGAAAAAGGGAATCTTCCGTTTGAGAAATAGGGCACTCACTTTGGCCTCAGGGCGAGATACCGGAACCTCGATCCAGAGGACTTGGCCCTGCTTTCCGCTGACTTGGCCATTAGCACCCGGTCGGTTCCGTTCCGCACTCGGGACGATCTGAATAGGGAAAATGCTGGCGACCAGTAGGCAGACGATAAACAGGATTTTCCAGGAGACCGAAGGATGGGGTGGGGTTGACGTGCCAGTCATGGATAGAGCCGATTGTGGGGAACTTGGCTAAGCAATTCTTCTACCCGTCGGTTAAAAGGACAAAAGGGATCCATGCATAAGATCGTTTCTTCCCAGTATCCGTTCAGCTTGAGATAAGTCCAATCTACAGTATACGACCGATTTTTTGCACGGGCAAATCTGATGAAATCTCCTCGCACTTTTGCGCGTGTGGTTTGAGGAGGAATCGTTTTTGCCTGTTCAATTGCGGCCTCATCAACCAGTTTTCGAATGTGATTACGTTCAGCCAAAAGATGAAACAGGCTTCGTTGTCGGTTAATGTCGTGATACTGCAGATCCATCATGCTCAATCGGGGGTCATCCCATCCACAAGATTTTTTGGCCATGTAATTTTCGAGAAGCCATTGCTTGGTGATCCAATCGATTTCCCGGACGAGTGTCATGGGCGACGTGTCCAGCACATTTAGCACTCGACCCCATTCATAATGTACCTCTGTCATGACTTTGTTGGGAGGTTGCGAGGCTAAATATTCACCCGCCCGCTCCCAGAATGTCTGTTGAATCTCCAATGCGGTCAGGTTGCTCCCATCTTCAAGTTTGACCGTTTTCTTGAGAGTGGGATCACGGGAGATGTCTCGAATCGCTTTGACGGGTTCTTCTAACTCAATATGAGGAATGGTGAATCCATCTTCAATCATTGAGAGTACGATCATGGCTGTACCCACCTTTAAGTAGGTGGAAAACTCAGACATATTGGAGTCGCCGAGAATGATATGAAGCCGACGGTATTTCTCTGCATCAGCATGAGGCTCGTCGCGTGTGTTGATGATGCTTCGGGAAGACGTCGTGGAGGAAGACGTTTTTTCATGGATATGTTGCGCGCGTTGGGAGATGAAAAATTGAGACTTTCCGGATACTTTGAGAATTTTTCCGGCTCCAGAAAAAATTTGACGAGTGACGAAAAAGGGGATGAGTTGTTCGCTGACTTTCCAGAAGTCCACATCCCGGCGCATGAGGAAATTTTCATGGCAACCGTAGGTATTGCCAAGGGAATCCGTATTGTTCTTGAAGATGAAAATCTCGCCGGACAGCCCTTCTTCGCGCAAGCGTTCTTCGGCGATGGGCAGACAACTTTCCAAAATCCGCTCACCGGCTTTGTCGTGGATGATCAGATCAAGCAGATCGTCGCATTCGGGAGTGGAATATTCTGGATGGCAGCCCGTGTCCTGGTAGAACCGCGCCCCATTCGTGAGGAAGGCATTGGAGGGCCAGCTATTGGGGATGAGTCCCTCAAAAATGTACCCGAGGATTTTTTCAATGGGAAGGTAGACCCGCCCATTCGGCGAAAATGTCAGGCCGTATTCACTCTCAAGGCCAACAATGCGTTTCATCATACCCGGACCGTCCCTCTCCTGAGGCTTTCAAGGACATGTTGAACACGTCCACCACACCAGTCTCTTTCTCGTTTGAAGGCCTTACCTGCCAATCAATATGCGTAATCCTCCTCCCGTCGTTCGGTCCTGCTGAATAGGCCTTCTTAGGATTTTCTATCTTCCACTGTGCGTGTTTTTGGAATGGATCACACTTGAATCCCTGGGGATTTTTCACTGAATCTTTTATTCAGAATACACCCACCTCAATGAATGATCAACTGAGCGAGAGAGAGGAAACCAGGAGGTGTTAAGACAGAATTTGGGAGGCTTCGAGAATCGGGATCCGGCGGAATTTTCTGCCTATTCGAGTGCGGTCTAGGAGAGCGACTTCCAAGCCTTCTAAGTTTGATCGAGGATCAGCGCCCTGTTCAAAAGCATGTTGGCAGAGCGTCAAGGCTTCTTTCAGCGACGGGCAGATCTCAGGGGTTTCTTTTCTGAGCAAGGTCAAGATTGCTTCAGATCGTCCTCCGATGGCTGTGAATTTTCGTTCATCCACAATACTCCCGTCGAATGAGATGCGGTATAACTCATTCCGCTCAGGCGTTTCTCCGACTTGAGCCAAGAGAAGTTCCACTTCGTAGGGTTTCATTTCCTGGCTAAAGAGGGTGCCGAGAATTTGGGAATAGCCATTGGCCAGAGATCGTGCGGTCACGTCCTCACGGCTATACATCATGCCCTTGACGTCCGCATGCTGAATTCCGGCTTTCCGGAGATTTTCAAATTCACTGTACCTCCCTGCGCCGGAAAAGGCGATACTGTCATAGATCTCAGAAATTTTAAACAGAGAGGCGCTGGGGTTATCAGCCACAAACAGGACTCCATCCGAATACTCCATGGCGATGATGGATCGACCTTTGGCAATGCCTTTTTTGGCATACTCCGCCCGGTCCTGCATCATTTGTTCTGGTGATACGTAATAGGGGAGCGGCACCGTTTATGTCTCCTGTTTCTGGTTTACTAATGCCTCGCACACCGCAGCTAATTGGGCTTCATCCACATCCCGAACCCCTTGGTGATCGACCAATTTGACAGTCGGGAAGATGCGTCGGACCAGGTCTGGCCCCCCGGTCCCGACATCTTCATCTGCGGCATTGAGTAAGGCTCGAAGTGCCACTTTAACCGCATCGCCTTCCGGCAAATTTTTCCGGAAATATTCTTTCAAGGTCGATCGAGCATCTTTTCCGCCTGAGCCGACCGCATGAAATTCGGTGTCTTCGTACCGTCCTCCCGTAATGTCATATTTGAAAAGCCGCCCAATCTCTCGTTTGTGGTCATAGCCTACAAACAGGGGAATGACCACGAGTCCATGTAAAACCATGGGGAAATTGGCCTTCACCATATGTCCCAGCCTGTTAGCTTTCCCTTCGCAGGTTAAGGGTTGTCCGTCGAGTTTTTCATAATGTTCCAGCTCGATGCGGAAGAGGTTTGCCATTTCCAGGCAGGGCCCTGCGGCTCCCGCAATAGCCATGGCGGAATAGCCATCGGTTTGAAAGACCTTTTCCATTCGATTCGCGGCGATTTGAAATCCTTCCGTGGCGCGACGGTCTCCAGCGATGAGGACGCCATTATCATAGGTAAAGGCGAGAACCGTTGTGCCGTGTGGCCAGGGAAGATGCCTGGTGGACGTCAAAGAAGAGTCTGTTTGGCCTTGTGGGGGGAGCGATGTTTCCCAACGCGCCATGGGGAGTAATTCGGGTCGTTGCGAAATGAGGTATTGGTAAAAACTGGAACACGGGTCAGCTGAAAAGTTTGGAAAGGAGATGTTGTCAGAATTCATGTGACCTCAATGTTGCCTTACCGACTGGGTTCCCTGTTTCATTCAGGACTGCACGAGTCGGGATAATAACTGATCCACGGAGGTAATGTCCCTAAACAATTCTTGCGTGAGCTGTTGGGTACCTCGATAAGGATCCATCAGTGGAATACGCTTAATGGTGGAATTTCCTGAGTCAAGGAGGACGGACGTCCAACTCATGCCGTACACCTGGCCTGGCAGGTGTTTTAAACATTGACCCCGGAAAAAAGCACGTGTGAAAGCTGGGGCAGTCTGGCGAGCCCGTTCGACTTCCTGCTCGAGAGTCAGACGTTCTATTTGTCCCGTTCGCTCCAAGGTATAGTACAGCCCTTTGGTTGGTCGCACGTCGTGATACTGTAAGTCCATCATGGCCACTCTGGGATCTTTCCAGGAGCAGTGTTTGCGATCCATGTAGGATTGAATCAATGCGTGTTTGGCGACCCAATCTACTTCTCGCCGAAGCTCAAAGGGATCACGCTCCAAGGTATCCAAGGTGGATTCCCAGCGGACCAGCACCTCTTTGGTGATAGGGGAGACCTCTCTGGTTCGATAGAAGTCATGGGCTGATTGCAGAAAGGCCCGCTGAATGGCGATGGCGGTGGTGTGTTGGCCATTGTGTAATGGAAGCGAAGTTTTCACACCCAGATCTCGTGATACCGACTTGATGGCCTTGACTGGATCGGTCAATTCAATATGAGGGAGGGGTCCTCGCTGTTCCAGCATTTCCATGATAATGGCCGTGGTGCCGACTTTTAAGAAGGTGGACACTTCGGACATATTGGCATCACCCACGATGACGTGAAGGCGTCGGTAGTCGGCTTGATGGGCATGGGGTTCATCACGGGTATTAATGATGGGACGGTTGACCATTGTATTGAGATCAAGCAGACATTCGAAAAAATCTGCCCGCTGTGAGATTTGATAAGGAATGGGATCTGTACCGTTTTCTGCTCCGACTTTCCCTGCGCCACAAAAGATAGGGCGTGACACAAAGAAGGGGAGTAGAACGTTGGCGACCTGCTCGAATGGAATCCGGCGGGACAAAATATAATTTTCGTGGTATCCGAAACTGTTTCCTTTTCCGTCTGAGTTGTTGCGGTAGACCAGAAAATTTTCTTCTCCCATACTGTGGTTCAGGCGGGCCAAGCATTCAGCCACAATGTGGTCTCCGGCACGTTCATAGGCCACCACTTCCCGGGGATTGCTGCATTCGGGGGTGGAATATTCCGGGTGAGCCCCATCGACGTAGAGGCGACCGGCATTCGGCAATACTTTGTTGAGTTGACGATTATAGGTGGCGCTTGGTCGTTCGGGTTCGCCTTCGACCGGAAAACCTCTAGCATCCAAGAACGGATTTTCGTTCTCGTAATCCCACAGAGCGGTGGGAGCAGGGAGATGGGGACAGTGACTGATTAACCGAAGTGAATTTGCCACGGGATCAGGGTGGCCAGTGGAGCGAGAAATAATCCCAAATTCAGTTTCCGTTCCAAGAATTCGCAGCAAGGGGGCCTCATGGAGAGCAGCTAAACATGGTTAAAAGTAGTGGCCGACGCTGATGGTTTCTATTTCTCGAGGCTCTGAGTCTTCATCGGTGGTTAAGGTGCGCACATGAACGATTTTTTCGCCTTTTTTGCCTGCTATTTTTGCCCAATCATCGGGGTGAGTGGTGTTTGGTAAATCTTCCTGTTCCTTGAATTCTTCTCGAATGCCCCGCAGAAAATCATCGATTTTGAGGCCTTTGGCTTCTCCGGAAATCGCCCGTTTGATAGCCAGTTTTTTCGCACGGGAGACGACACTTTCAATCAAGGCGCCACTGGCGAAATCTTTGAAATACACGGTTTCTTTTTCCCCATTGGCATAGGTGACTTCTAAAAATTGATTTTCTTCCGTCAAGGCATACATCGCCTCTACCGTGGTCTCGATAAGATGATGGATGAACGTCTCTCGATCTGAGCCATGTTGGGTCAACTCAGATTCCGCAAGTGGTAAGTCTGAGGTAAGATATTTCCCGAGGATATCTTTCGCACTCTGTTTGTCCGGTCTGGGGATTTTGATTTTGATATCCAAACGTCCTGGTCTCAAGACCGCTGGATCAATGAGGTCTTGCCGGTTACTGGCACCGATGACGATGACGTCTCGAAGGCTTTCCACTCCATCAATTTCAGATAAGAATTGGGGAACGATGGTCGATTCCATGTCTGAAGAAATGCCCGTCCCCCGTGTCCTGAACAACGCGTCCATCTCATCAAAAAAGACGATGACCGGATTGCCGTGGGACGCCTTCTCCTTCGCTTTCGCAAACACTTCTCGAATTTGACGTTCGGATTCACCGACATATTTGTTCAGTAACTCGGGTCCTTTGATGTGAAGGAAGTAACTGCGAACGTCTTTGCCTTTGAGGTGCCCGAGCTTTTTCGCGATGGAGTTTGCGACAGCTTTGGCAATCAAGGTTTTCCCGCATCCCGGCGGTCCATACAGAAGAAGACCCTTTGGGGGAGATAAGCGGTGCTCTGCGAATAGCTCAGGATACAGGAAGGGTAATTCGACGGCGTCTTTCACCTGTTCCAGTTCTTTGGTTAATCCACCGATTTGGTCATACTGAATATCTGGAACTTCCTCGATGACGAGTTCTTCCATTTCACCTTTGGGAAGTTTTTCGATGATGTACCCGGAACGGGGTTCAAAGAGGAGGTGGTCGCCGACACTTAAGTCCTGGTGGGTGAGCGCATCGGAGATTTCGACCACCCGCTCGTCGTCTAAGTGAAGGCTGACGACTGCTCGCCCATCGTCTAGGAGGTGTTTGAGATGGACGATTTCGCCCTGCGGATCATACCCGCGTGCTTCAATCACATTCAGGCCTTCGTTCACAATCACCTCTTGGCCTTTTTTGAGTGATTCCGGCGGGATAGATGGATGAAGGTTGACTCGTAACTTTCGCCCACCAAGAGAGACATTTACTGTCCCGTCTTCGTTGGTGTTATAGAAGACCGCAAAGGTCGAAGGAGGCGCAGTGAGCTTGTCGACTTCTTTTCGAAGCGCTTCGATTTGTGCCTTGGCTTCGTGCAGCGTAAAGACCAACTGCTCGTTTTTCTGCTGAGAAAGGTGCAGCTTCTGTCGAGATTCATGTAGTTGCCGCATTTCGAGTTCCATGGACTCAATCTCGGTTCGTAACTTTTCAATCTCACGGATCTGGTCGTCTGTTTTTCGGATTCCCATAGTTGGATCCTACCTGGTTCGAGGGTTCAAAGAAACCGAAAGGCACATTTCGCTGAGAAGAACTCCCCCGACTTGTCTGTTTGTTGGTGGTAATGGGGAAATCCGCACATTCCTTCTCTGAGAAGATCTTACCACCCAAAAAAAATTAGGGTCAACCGAACACGTGCGTTGTGAGTACCACAATAAGTTGACAATTCAGGACAATCGTGCCAGCAATTCCCGAGTGGAGTTTGGTATTGAAGGCGCTTGAAGAATAGAGGACATGACGGCGACTCCGTAAGCCCCGGATGATAAGACCTGAGGAATCCGGATTGGGGTGATTCCTCCGATGGCATAGATGGGCAAGTGGATGGATCGACTGGTTTCCTGAAGAATCGGTATGCCTAAAGGTGGTCCATACGGTCGTTTCGAAGGCGTATCATAAATGGGACCAAGCACAATGAAGTCAGCCCCTTCCGCTTCTGCCACTCTGGCTTCTTTAACGGAATGCGTTGAGACGCCGATGAGGTGTCCGGTTCCTAGCAGGCGACGAGCTACGGAAACGGGAAGACTGTCTGCCCGAAGATGCACGCCGTCGGCTCCCAGGGCGAGGACCAGATCGATGCGATCATTCAATAAGACGGTTCCCTGCTGATGCTTGATGAGAGGGAAGAGTTGCTGAGAGAGGGAAATCAGATCCCGAGTCTCAAGATCTTTTTCGCGTATTTGAACCATCCGGACCCCAGCGTCTACCGCTTCGGTTAACACGGAAGAGAGGGGACGATGAAGGGTCTGATGCCGGTCGGTCAGAAGGTAGAGTCTGGGAAGAGCGTGGGAGGACATTCCTAATGTGGGTTACAACATCCCCTCGATAGGGCTGCTGGCAGTCGCATATAACTTCCTGGGGATTCTTCCCGCTTTGTAAGCCAATCGTCCGGCGTCAACGGCATACCGCATGGCTGTGGCCATCATCAACGGATCCTTGGCTCCGGCAATAGCCGTGTTCATTAACACGGCATCGGCTCCGTATTCCATGGCTAAGGCCGCGTCGGAGGCCGTTCCAACTCCGGCGTCGACGATAACCGGAACATTCACCGTTTCCATAATGATTTTGAGATTATACGGATTGCGAATGCCTAACCCTGAACCGATCGGTGCGGCGAGAGGCATCACGGCTGGACATCCGATATCGGCTAACTTTTTGGCGACAATGGGGTCGTCATTGGTATACGGCAATACCACGAAACCTTCGGCGATCAAAATTTTTGCAGCTTCAATGAGTCCTGCTGTATCAGGGAATAGTGTGCGTTCATCTCCAATCACTTCTAACTTCACCAAGTCTGAAACCCCCGCAGCACGGGCCAGTCGAGCATAGCGAACGGCATCCTCGACGGTATAACACCCCGCTGTGTTAGGCAAAATGGTGTATTTCTTCGGATCAAGGTAGTCCAGTAAATTTTCTGATTTGTTATCGGTAATGTTGACGCGACGAACCGCAACCGTCACGACATCAGCCCCGGAAGCCTCAATCGCTTTTCGCGTTTCTTCAAAGTTTTGATATTTTCCCGTTCCCACCCAGAGGCGGGAGCGGAATGTTCGACCTGCAATGATTAACGGATCCTGAATCATCTCTACCCCTTTAGTCTAGTCGCCCCATGTGGGCGAGCCGCCCCCGATGAAGCTTAAAATTTCAACCTTGTCCCCATCGTGGAGATTCCAGTTGAGGAAATCGCCGCGGTCCAATATTTTGAGATTGATTTCTACTGCGACTTGTTCGGAACGGAGGTGAAGCGTTTGAAGAAGTTGTGCGACGGTCAGGGGTTCATCGGTCTCGCGTTGCTCTCCATTCACGACTATTTTCATGCGTATTGACAAGAACGCAATGCCCAGTGAATTCCGGCCATGCAGAGATCCATCCTACGGGACTTGAGAAATTCTTGTCAATGAAATGAACGGGAGTGATGATGGTGGGAATTGGCCCTTGTAAGCCAATGATCTCTTATCCACATGACCTGGTTTTATACACTGAATATGACATAAAATGAGAATCCTCCACTGTGGATGTATGTGTGGTGGAGCCATACTCTGGTAACAGTAAGGCGGTCGTCATGGAGAAAAACATCAACGAGGATCTTATGGCTTTGTTCTTGTCGATGGCGGGCCTGTTGGCGTCCAGAGGTGAAAATCCCTACAAGGTCAAAGCCTATCGTCGGGCTGCTGATTCGCTGAAAAGCCTTCAAGAGGATGTGACGGGGTTGGCGAATCGTGGTGAACTCCAGACCATTCCGGGAATTGGAAAGGAATTGTCCACGAAAATTCAGGAATTTCTTTCTACCGGTCGAATCCGTGCCTATGAAGAATTAAAGGCTCCTCTTCCTGATTCAGCCCGGGAATGGGTCACGCTGCCGGGATTTTCAGAACCGATTGTCCACGATCTCGTTTTTCGATTGGGCATCACAACATGGGAAGATCTGGAGGTCTTGGCCCGATCACATTTACTGCAAACCCTTCCAGGTCTAGGATCTCGAGGGGAGGAAATCTTGGCAGCGATTCAGAAGAAGCGAGCCGCTTGTCAGGAGTCCTAAGCAGGGAAATTTCAAGGAAGAAGGTTCTCCGTGGTTCCCAACGGAAGCAATCCTCGTTACTCATGAACATGAAAAGGATATGGAAACATATCAGACATTCACCTCAGCAGGATGGTTAGGTAATGGCAATTTCTGCATTCGTTTTGATTGACACGACAGGGACTCACACAAGGAGTGCGTATAAAACGATTACACGCATTCAAGGTGTGAAATCCGTCTATCCGGTGACAGGTCCTTTTGATTTAATTGCACATGTAGAAGCCGAAACGTTAGAAGAGCTGAACGACCTCGTGATGGTTCGTCTTCGAGGTATTGATGGCGTCACTAAAACGAATACGGCAATTGTGCTCGACTTCTAAATTTTTTTATGGCTCTTGCCGGCCGCGTTATGCGGCCGGTTTCAATTGCTTAAAGACCTTCCAGGATTTCAACATTTCTACAGCTTTGAGTAATTGAAGGTCTTCAGGGGGAATGGGCTGGGCCTGGTCCTTGTCCTGAGGAGCCGAGGTGGCCGAAGGTTTGGCAGGAGAGGGTGCAGGGGAAACCACGGCGCTCTCCTCTTTTTTCCCTTCAGAGGATTCCTGTTTCGCCAACTGGGCGGGTTTCGGATCAATCACAATGTCGGGTTGCACCCCGATGGAATGAATCGACTTGCCGTTTGGCGTAAAGTATTTTGCCGTGGTGAGCCGAAGGCCTGATCCATCGGAGAGAGGGAGAATGGTTTGGACAGACCCCTTTCCGAAGGTTGTGGTGCCAATGACCACGGCTTTACCCCAATCCTGCATGGCTGCGGCCACGATTTCTGAGGCGCTGGCAGAACCATGGTTGACCAACACAATCATAGGATATTGATAGTTCTTACTATTCGCCCGTGCGCGGTATTCATCCTTCTTGCCGTTGCGCCCTTGTATCGAGACGACGAGGCGTCCGGATTCTAAAAATTGTTCGGAGACTCCCACGGCAGCGGTTAACAGACCGCCGGGATTGTTCCGGAGATCGAGAATTAAGCCCTGGATATTTTTGGAAACTAATTTTTCCAATTCCGTGGAGAGATCGTCGACCGTCGCTTCTTGAAATTGGCTCAATCGAACGTATCCAACGTTGCCTTCCAACAGCTTGGAGCGAACGCTTTGAATTTTAATGATATCGCGTTTGAGGGTGAAGACCAGCGGGTTTTCTAGTCCCTCTCGCTCGATGGTCAATTCCACAGATGTTCCTCGTGCCCCTCGCATGTGCTGAACGGCTTCCATGAGCGTGAGATCTTTGGTCGGCTTGTCGTCAACTTTGATGATGGTGTCCCCGGGCTGGATGCCAGCTTCAAAGGCCGGCGTATCTTCAATGGGAGAGATCACGGTCAGGCGATTGTTTTTTACGCCGATTTGGATGCCAAGTCCTCCAAACTCTCCCTTGGTTTCAACCTGCATTTCTTTGAACATATCCGGAGTCATAAAAGAAGAATGTGGATCCAGCCCGGCCAGCATGCCTCGCAGCGCACCCTGGATAAGGTCTTTGGTTTGCGTTTCTTCCACATAATGCTTTTTGACTTGTGAAAGCACTTCGGCAAAGACTTGCAATTCCTCGTAGGGTTCGCTGGCATACCCCGCCCGGTCTCCTCCTTTTCCGATGACAATGCCCACCAAGAGGATGGCGGTCAAGGTCAGACCAGAAATCACTACCGTCGACAATCGTTCATGTGACATGTGGCGTTCCTTCTTTCAGTTGTTCAATTAAGGCCGTTTTGCCAGCCATTTTAGGGGATCGATAGGGGTGGTGCCTTTGCGTAATTCAAAATAGAGGGCGTCTTCTTCGGTGACGCCTGTTTCGCCTGTTTCGCCAATAACTTGTCCATTTTTTACGGGGTGGCCTTCAGCCACTAAGAGCTTTGAGGCATGGGCGTAGAGAGAATAAAAGCCATTGGTATGGTCGACGATGACGACGAGGCCGTATCCTTTGAGCCAGTCGGCATAGACGACGTTTCCCGATAAAACGGCGCGAATAGGACTCCCTTCCCTGGCTCGGATTTCTATGCCTTTTTTCGTCACAAAGGTATCAAACGTGGGATGTTTTTGCCGACCAAAATACGAGACGACTTTCCCTTCAACCGGCCAGAGTAGCGACCCAAGGGTTGGGAGTTGTCCGGATGGTTGGCGCATCCGGGCTTGGGCCAACTGAAATCGTTGGTCCAATTCTTTGAGAAGGCTATCCACCTGTTCAGCTGAGCGCTGAAGATCTTCGACCATGCGTTCATGTGCGTCTTTTTCTTTAGAGAGACTGACCAATACGGAGCGTTTTTGACGTTTGAGCCCTGAAACTTTCTTGATGGTTTGTTGTGTTTCTCCCTGGAGGCGGAGGAGGTCCTCGCGGGCTGCGGTCTGTTGCTCCTTGAGCTGTTGGAGATTCGAGAGGTCTTCCTGAAATTGTCGGACAAGTTGATGCTCCCGTTGAGCCACCCAGGAAAGATAATCCATCCGATGAGCGGCCTCAGTGAACGATTCAGCCGCGAAGAGCGTTTTTAAATATCCTGTACGTCCCTCCATATATAATAACCGAAGCCTGGCGGAAATGGAGGATTGACGGGTTTGAACGTCTTTCTCCACTTCAGTAATCTTCGTGCTCAGGTTCGCCAACTCCTGGTCGGTCATTTTAATCTGTTCATTGATGCGATTCCGTTCTTTCTTTTGGCCGTAGAGCTGTCGGTCCAATTTATCAATCGTTTTCAAGACCGACCCGTGTTCTTTTTTGATCCGCTTTGTTTTTTTTTGGGTTTCGGCAATTTCTTGATTGAGCTGTTCTAGCCGCAGGCGTTCCTGACTGATTTCATCTTTGATGGTTGAGGGGTCAGCGCCCCAACCGGCAGGGATCAAGAGAACGAGCAGTCCGAATACGACCACTCCTGTGTGTAACAATGGTTTGAACGGCGTCATAGGCGAAATCGCAGCGATCCATAGATGGTGGTCAGTGTTCCCAGGCACCCCAAGAGGATGCCTCCTGCTATCAATAAGAGTGAAAAGGGAAGAGGAAAAAACTCCAATACAGAGGAAAATCCCCCAAACACGCTCAAGCCTTGGGTTTTGTGCGTGAGGAGTTCAAATCCGCCACGTAAGAATCCTAAGGCCATACCACCTCCGGCAGCCCCTAAGATGGCTCCTTCGATGAGATAGGGAATGCTAATAAAGAGACTCGTCGCCCCGATTAACCGTAAAATTTCAATTTCTTGCTGTCTGGTATGAAATGCCAGTTGCACGGTAATCGCTATGATAGTGATGGACGCTAAGGCCAAAATGCTCCCTACGACTAACGCGCCGAACTCCATATAGGCGATAATGAGGGTCAGACGCTCGATCCAATCTCTATTATACCGAACGCGTTCGATATCGGGATGATGTTGGAGCCGATTGACCAGGTTGGCAATAATATCCGTAGTCGGAGTCTTCGCGGCCATGGTCAACACCAGTGATGCGGGAAACGGGCTCTCGCCAAGGCCCTCCAAGAGATAGACTTCCTCGGGAAATTGCTCTTTGAATTCCGTTAACGCGTCTTGCTTTGAAATAAAGGTGAGGGAGTCCACCGCTGGATCCGCTTTGATGCCCTGTTGTAAATCGCGAAGTTTGCCGGATTCAATGTCATTGTTGGGATACACGATGACTTGAATGGTGTGTTGAACCTGCCCCAGCAGATTATGCACGTTATGATAGAGGAGGAGAAAGATGCCAAAACTGATCAGGGTAAACGCGGTGGTGACCATGCCAATCAGTGTACTGGTCCGATGCGTGCGGAGGCTGGTATAGGCTTCATGGATAAAGTACCAGAGCCGTTTCACGTATAGGCTCCTTGATCGGACACGAGATGCCCGCAATCCAATCGGAGGATTCTCCCATTTAATTGCTCCACGACTTGTCGATTGTGGGTGGCCATCATGACGGTTGTGCCTCGGGTATTGATGGCTTTAAATAATGCCGCAATTTCGGTGGTGAGTTGGGGGTCTAAATTTCCCGTTGGCTCGTCTGCCAAAAGAATGATGGGACTGTTCACAATAGCCCGGGCGATACACACTCGTTGTTGCTCTCCGGCGGAGAGCACGGAGGCGATGGTGCTGAGTTTATGGTCCATGCCAACCGCACGAAGGGCTTCCAGGACCTTTCGTCGCGATTCGAATGATGACAAGCCACGAATAATGAGGGGGAGGGCCACATTTTCGGAGACTGTCCGCTGTGGGAGCAGCTTGAAATCCTGAAGAACATACCCCATGGTTCGTCGATGATAGGGGACATCGGATCCTCCGAGCCTGGCGATATTGCGATTTTGGACGAGGATTTGGCCTTCATCAGGGTGTTCTGCTCCAAAAATAAGCTTGAGCAGGGTGGTTTTGCCGGCTCCGCTTGGTCCAGTGAGTAACACACATTCGCCTTTTTCGATTCGTAGGGAAATATCTGAGAGCGCAAGGCAGCCATCGTAGTATTTCGAAACGTGGAATAATTGAATCATGCTATCTCATTGTCTGGGCCTTGAAATGTCTTGTTATCATAGATAAAGCGGGATCCTGGTTATTTAGTGCGAGTAAGCATGAAGAACTGTTGACCGTTCACATTCAGATATTGGACCTCATGCGGAGCCCAATCTCTTTAATTTACCATTGCCAGTCGGAGCTGGAAACCTCAAAAGCCTGTTCGAGGTGAGTTAATTTCGGAGAACCCTGGTTGGTTCCCGCAATCAGGATGACATCAAACCGGCAAAATTGGTTGCTGAGGCCATGTTGAGAAAGGTAATACGAGGCCAATTTAATGATTTGGCGTTTTTTGCGGGCATCGATGGCATACGGGGCGCCGCCGAATTGATTGGTTCGTCGTCCCTTGACCTCAATAAACACCAGCGTGTCATGGTGTTGCGCAATGAGATCCAATTCTCCACCACCTACTCGCACATTTCGCTCAAGAATCCGATAGCCTTTTTTCCGGAGCCATTCTTCTGCCAACTCCTCTGCTGATCGACCAAACTGCTGAGAAGGCGTGGTCATGTGAGCGAGGGCACATTCAGGCAGGCCTGGACAGGTCGGAAGCTTCGTCGATGTCCAGGACAGGCGCCGAACTGATGTAATCGTCTGAGATGTTCCTGTGTGGGATACCCTTTGTGGAGATGAAACTGATACTGAGGAAAGCGTTCGTGATAGGTGGTCATCATGCGATCTCGGGATACTTTGGCCAGGATGGATGCAGCGGCAATAGATCGGGAAAGTTGGTCGCCCTTGATAACCGGTCGTTGAGGAATAGAAATGGTAGGGAGGTGTAGGGCATCAAGGAGTAGGTAATCGGGTGGGATGGCCAAGTGGTTAAGAGCCCGGCAACTGGCCAATCGTGTGGCACCCAGGATGTTGAGTTCGTCAATCTCCTGCTCTGATGCCATGCCAACCGCCCAGGCGTGAGCCCTGGTGGTAATGGCCTCATATAATATCTGGCGTTGATGCTCAGACAGCAGCTTGGAGTCGTCGAGAAGGACAGGGGCCCAACGACGGGGAAGGATCACAATTGCTGCGACTACCGGCCCGGCCAAAGGACCACGGCCAGCCTCATCCAGTCCTGCGATGCGCCGGTATCCACGGGCTCGGGCCGCTTGTTCAAAAAAATCTGTCGGACCCACACCTATCAATGAGGGAGAGTCGGTTTGCAATGAAAGGTGAGCCCTTTCTCCTGCGTTATTCCGATACTTCCTGGCTTTCCGATTCACCGGATGCCGGGGCATCCATTACCGCCGCGGCCGTATTTTTCACGGTTTTTGGCGTACGTGAAAACTCCCGTTCTGAAATTTTGGCAGCTTTGCCTTTTTTGTCTCGAAGGTAATACAGCTTTGCCCGCCGCACTTGTCCTTTTCTTATGACTTCGATGCCCGCCAGATTAGGAGAGTGAAGGGGGAAAATCCGCTCAACTCCAACTCCAAAGGAAATTTTACGAACGGTAAAATTCTCGCACACCTTACGGCCTTTGCGAGCGATTACGAGTCCTTCAAACACCTGAATGCGTTCTTTGGCCTCTTCTTTCTTTTTCCCGTATTGTCGTTCTTCGACGACGCGCACTTTGACCCTGACCGTGTCACCTATTTCAAAAAATGGCACGGTTCCTTGTGCCAACGATTGCTCTAAACGCTCCAACAGATTCATGAGAGTCTCCCTCCTTCAAGGTCTCGTCGTATGACTGGACGTCGAGGTATAGTTGTGTTCAATCTCTTCCAATAACTGACGATCTTCACTGCTCCAGGTATGATGATCTAACAGGTCTGGGCGTTTCAGTAAAGTCTGGCGCAGCGATTCTTTTCGGCGCCAACGGCGAATCGCTTCATGGTTGCCGGACATTAAAATGTCGGGAACCGACATCCCTCGAATTTCAACAGGTTTGGTGAAATGAGGAAAATCCAGTAAGGATTCCACAAAGGACTCCTGTTGAGCGGAATGTGGATCACCTAATACTCCAGGGATGAGACGCATGGCCGCATCAATCATCACGAGTGCAGCCAATTCACCACCTGTCAGCACGTAATCCCCGAGGGAAATTTCTTCAACCCGCAAATGTGTCCTGACCCTCTCGTCGATTCCTTCATAGTGCCCACAAATAAACAGCAAAGGGCGAGTATCCTGGCTGAGGTCATGCGCGAGGCCATGAGAAAACCGAATGCCCTGGGGAGAAGGGATGATGATGCGTATGTCATCCCGGTCCTGTGTCATTCGGTCAATAGCTTGAAAAATCGGTTCGGCTTTCATCACCATCCCGCCGCCGCCGCCGTAAGGCGTATCATCGGCCGTCCGATGCGGATCATCGGTATAGTCTCGAAGGTTGTGGACGTTGAGCGCAAGCAGGCCCTTATCCTGAGCGCGTTTCATGATGCTCTGTGAGCTCACAGAGCGAATCAACTCCGGAAACAATGTCAAAACGTCACAACGCATACGTGGCATCCCACCATTCACGTGAGGCTAATCGCAAAATCTTATGGGGTACGTCTACCATGGCAATGGTTCGTCGACTGGCAGGGACCAGTATTTCACGATCCTCATTTCGAATCACAAACACATGATGCTGGGGATATTCCAGCACTTCTTCTAACGTTCCTATGGGTTTTCCTTCTGCATCCTCAACCCTGAGACCGATTAATTCAAACTGATAAAACGTATCATTGTCCCTGGGAAGATTGTGGTTCACTGGAATCTTGATCCAGGCCCCTCGGTACAAGGCAGCGGTTTCCGGTGTCGAAAACGCTGAAAGTCCTAAGATCACCCCCTGGTTGATCTGCCGAACCGAGGTCACCAAGGTTTCCAGGGTCCCCCCGTCTTGAAGGACCAGTGTCACCGTCTGTAACCCTTCAAACCGTCCAGGAACATCCGACAGCGATTCAATACGCACTTCTCCCCGGACGCCAAATGGCTTAAGAATTCGGCCAATGGTCACCATGGAAGACTGTGATGGCTCAGGAACATCCATGTGTTAGCCAACAGTCCTGTGGCATCCCAAAAAGACTCTTTGCAGGATGCTACAGGGCAACATCTCTCTCATTACCCTGACATGCCGAGACTATTGTGCTGGGGCTTGCTTGGATTCGCGAAAGGCCTTCAAAATACCGGTTTGTCGTAATAACCCCCGAACGGAATCAGTGGGCTGAGCCCCCTTTTGAAGCCAATCCAATACCCGATCATCTTTAAACGACGCCTTGTCGCTTTCCTTGAGCGGGTCATAAGTCCCAATCACCTCAAGGAACCGACCGTCCCGCGGCATGCGGGCATCGGCCGCCACTACTCGATAAAATGGCCGTTTATGCCGGCCCACGCGTGTAAGTCGTAAATGTACTGCCACTGGCAATCTCCTCTATCGTGAATATGAATGAATGAAAAAACTCAGGGAGGCTTCAATCCTTACCGAGCATGGATAGCCCGGATCAGTTTCCCACGCTTTTTCCTTTTTCCCATCCCCATTTGCCCTCCGACCAGGGACTTCATCATGCGTCGGGCATCCAAAAATTGCTTAATGAGCCGATTGACCTCTGGAACGGACGTTCCGCTGCCTTTGGCCACCCTCTTTTTTCGATTCCCATTTAAAATCGTATGATCCCGTCTTTCGCGAGGGGTCATCGAATCGATAATGGCCACAACCCGTTTCATTTCTTTTTCGGGCACCTGAGCATTCCCGGCGGCGCCAGAACCCATCATCGTTTTAATCTTTTGCCCGCCTGGGAGCATGTCCAAAATCTGATCGAACGACCCTAATTTATTCACCTGTTTGATCTGATCACGAAAATCTTCCAACGTCAGGGTATTACTCGAAACCTTTTTTTGCAATGCGACCGCTTGTTCTTCCGAAAAGCTCTCCTGGGCTTTCTCAATCAAGGTCAGCACATCACCCATGCCGAGAATACGGGAGGCCATCCGATCAGGATAAAAGGGTTCTAACGCATCCAGCTTTTCCCCGATCCCGAGGAATTTAATGGGTTTGCCTGTCGCCGCCCGGATTGAGAGCACTGCTCCACCACGGGCATCACCCTCGACTTTCGTTAAAATGACGCCAGTGAGACCGAGTGTCTGATTGAAGCGTTCGGCCACAGAAACAGCTTCCTGGCCGGTCATGGAGTCAGCGATTAACAGGATTTCCTGTGGCTGGACGCCTGTTTGGATATCGACCAATTCCTGCATCAATTCTTCGTCGATATGCAGTCGACCACCGGTATCTAAGAGCACCACATCGTACCCGTGATCCCGTCCACGGGCGACTCCATCCCGACAGGTTTGAACGGCTTGGGCGCCTGGTTGACCTTCGTTTGTCCCACGATGGACCGGAATATCCAGGTCAGTCCCAAGCGACGCCAACTGATCTCCCGCGGCAGGGCGACGAGGATCGGCAGCGACTAATAAGACCCGCTTGCCTTCGGTTTTAAAATAATTGGCGAGTTTCCCGGTGGTGGTGGTTTTCCCAGAGCCTTGCAATCCGACCATCATGATGACGGTAGGCGGTTGTGAAGAGAGATGAAGGGCGCTTTGTTCATGGCCAAGAAGGTCCCGAAGCTCCTCCCAGACAACTTTCACCATCTGATGGGCGGGGGTGAGACTTTTCAGGACTTCCTGCCCAACGGCCTTTACCCGAACCTTCTCAATGAAGTCCTTAACAATTTTGAAATTGACGTCGGCTTCCAGCAGTGCCAGGCGAACCTCTTTCAAGGCATCGGTAATATTTTCTTCAGTTAGAACGGCCTGGCCGCGTAACTGCTTGAAAACTTTTTCGATTTTCTCTGTCAGCGTGGTAAACATGGCAATGAGTCCAATGGAAAATACACCATTTTAAGCAAACCCAAGACAATAGTGAACAAACAACAGGCCTGTCAAGATGAGAGCAAGGTTTTGCCGTGGTCAAACCTGGGATGTCATCGAACGAAAATCTGGTGTATTCCTGGGCTTTGTCCTTTGGTAATCACCCCATGGTGAACGCGCAGAGTCTGTTATCGAGATCAAGTCAGGTGGACGGGGGTGCCGGATGAGCAGCATGACTCCGCGGATCAGACTAGCTCTATATGAATCAGGCCGTTATCATGAGCCGACAAGTCCGATTTAAGAGTTCATCTTGAGTGGCTTGCCTCATATTTCAGCTTGAACTCAATTGATTCAATCTCCTCTATTCCGTTTTCTTTTATGAAAAAAATCGGCAAATCATGAAAAAACCTGTCAAAATTCTTCTCTTTATCCTTCTTGGGTTGTTCCTCCTGTATACCCTGGCTGGTTTTGTGGTGATTCCCTGGGCGATGACCACGAAGCTTCCTCCCATGCTTTCCGAGCAATTGGGTCGGCCGGTGGCCATTCAGGAAGCTCGCTTTAATCCCTTTCTTTTTAAGCTGCAGGTGGAAGGCTTTGATATTCAGGAACAGGATGGCTCACCTTTAGTGGGGTTTGGTGAACTGTTCGTTGATTTCGAACCGGGTGTTTCCCTGGTGAAACGAGCCTATACCTTTGCGGAAATTCGGTTAAGGCTTCCGTATGGATTGGCGTTGGTTCGTCCCGACGGGTCCTTGAATCTGGCGGGATTAGGTTCTTCCTCCGAATCTCAGGATGTCCCTCCAGACTCACAATCTGGCGAAAACCCATCACAGGAATCAGCAGCGTTGCCACCGGTTCTCATCGAGCAGATTTCAATTCAACAGGGAATGGTGGAATTTCGGGATCATTCCCGTCCGACCCCGTTTGTGGCGCATCTCGTGCCAATCAATCTCACCCTGGAACACTTTAGTACCCAAAAAGGTCAGGCTAATGCCTATTCACTGTCAGCTGAACGCAGTGCTGGTGAGAAAATTACCTGGGAAGGGACGGTCACTCTGGAACCATTTCAGTCCCAGGGGAGTCTGGAGCTTGAAAATATTCAATTGCCAGGGTTATGGGCCTACCTGCAAGATCAATTTCGCTTTCAGATTCCCAGTGGGCAGGCCAACTTGAAGGGCCAATATGACTTGTCCACGACGAAGGATGGCGTGGACGTTGTCGTGAGCGGAGGAAATCTTACGCTGCAAGACGTTCAGATTCAAGAAAAAGGAATGATCACCCCCGTGATCACGATTCCTCTCTTTGCCGTCAACGATGTTTTGGTTGATGTGGCCAAGCAGCAGGTTCGCATTCCGTCTATTGCATCTCGCGATGCCCGGTTCATCGGGTGGATTGGAAGGGATGGCGTGGTGAATTATCACACGCTGTTTTCACCTGTGGAATCAGAAACTCAGGCAGCTCCTGAACCGGAGCCTTCCCCAGCCAATCCGTGGAAGATGGTTATTGAGGATCTTGCCTTGGATAACTTCACGATTGATTTCGAGGATCGCCAGCCCGAAGACCCTGTCAAACTGCTATTGGACACGCTTCATTTTCATACCTCGGACGTGTCCTTGGATTTGGATCGGCCTCTTCCAATCGATCTCTCGTTTCAGTTCAATGAAACCGGAAAGGCCAAATTGCAAGGGACACTGGAGATAGATCCTTTGACGATTGAACTGGACGTGTCCTTGACAGATATTGCCGTTCGGCCGTTTCAACCGTATATGGCTTCCTTTGTTCAATTTGATGTCGGGGATGGCGCGCTCACGCTGCGAGGAAAAACACAATATCAGACGGGGACCAAGGCTCATCCTCTGGTGACATTTCTGGGAGGAATGGGAGTTTCCAACTTGGTTTTTGACGACCCCATGCAGACCAAACCTTTTCTCACGTGGGACGCCCTTGAGCTGAAGGAGCTGGATCTTCAAATTGAACCGACCTCAGTGAATCTCCAGGAAATCGAACTGACCAACCCTGTGCTCGTCTTGTTGATTGAAGCGGACGGAGGGATGAACCTCAAGCGGTTGTTTTCACCACCAGGATCCGTGTCTCAAGAAGAGACGGCATCAGACGAAAAGCCACCAGAGGCCGAAACCCCTGGAGAGCCACCGACTCCGGTTAAAATTGGGTCGGTCACTCTCACCAATCTTTTGGCTCGTTTTACCGATCAATCGATTTCCCCCAATGTCGTCACCAACATTGAGGGGCTGACCGGCACCATTAAAGGGCTCTCTTCCGATCAGTTAGCCAAAGCCGATGTCGCGTTACAAGGGACGGTAGATAAATACGCCCCATTTAAGATTGCAGGGCAAATTAATCCTTTGAGTGAAGATGCCTATACGGATTTGACCGTGACGTTCAAAAATCTTGATCTCCCGACCGTCTCTCCCTATTCGGCCCATCATGTCGGGTATCCCATCACGAAGGGGAAGCTGTCGTTGGATCTCGGGTATAAAATTTCTGAAAAGACCCTGGTTGGTGAAAATAAAGTATTGGTTGACCAACTGACCATGGGTGAGAAAATCGAAAGTCCGGATGCCACGTCGTTGCCGATTCCACTTGCGTTGGCCTTGCTCACAGACCGTAAAGGACAGATTGATATTGATTTGCCGGTTCGCGGCAATTTGGACGATCCTGATTTTAGTTACGGCGGGGTTATCTGGAACGCCTTGGGGAATCTCCTGACAAAAATTGCGACCTCTCCTTTTGCTCTGGTCGGAGGATTAGTGGGTGGCAGCGGTGATGATCTTCAATATGTGGCCTTTCCAGGGGGGATTGCTGAATTGCCTCCTGCTGAACAAGAAAAGCTGAATGCGCTTGGTCAAGCGCTAGCCGATCGTCCTGCCTTACGACTGGACATCGCCGGGGCTGCCGATCCCCAGGTCGATCGCCATGCGTTGGCTGTCGGGCATTTGCGGAAACAACTGCAAAAGCGAAAATTTGTCCAGGGCTCCTCTTCTGCGACGAAGGGGGTGACGGTAGAACAGATTGAACTGAATCCTGAGGAGGAAGGTCACTTGCTCTCAGAATTGTATGTCGAACAGTTTGGAGCTCAACCGAACACCCCTCCATCTTCCCCCGAAGGGCAGGCTTCGGGTGTTCCAACGCCGGAGCAGATGAAATCCAAATTGATTGAATCGATAAAGGTGGAAGACGAGCAGCTTCGCCTTCTGGCTCAACAACGGGCGCAAGGCATTCGGGAGTATCTCATTCTGGAGGGAAAGGTGGCCGGTGATCGGGTGTTTCTAGTGGATCCAAATTTAAGTCCGGTCACGGAAGAAGAAACAGTTCGGAGTCCTTTGGCATTAGCCGCGAATTAAGTCCCTCTCTAGGGTTCTTCTTTGTCGAGGTGTTGACCTTGTTCTTTTTATACTTAAGGTGAATCCTCTTCCCTGGCATATTCTCACTCTCCCGCATGTGAATCAGATTGCGGGTATCCTTTTGGTGCTCTGCGGGGCTTTGTGGCTTGTGCATTGGCGAGTGGGCAATGCCTCCTTAGCCGATGTGGGATTTTGTGTGGGATTTGGATTCGTCGTCATCGTGTGTGGAATGGAGGGAGAAGGCAGTCCCTGGCGACGGATTCTTGTGGTGGCCATGGGGTGTGCCTATGCCTGCAGGCTGGGCTGGCACCTGTGGAGAAGTCGAATTTGGCGGAGGACAGAAGATCCCCGGTATAGAACTCTTCGAGCGGCGTTAGGCCAATGGGAATCGGTTGGCTTTCTTGGGTACTTCGTTCTGCAGGTTCCTGCTTGTCTGTTTTTTGGAGCTCTCCTTTGTTGGATCATGGCCCATCCTTTTTCGGCGGTCAGAGGATGGGATCTTCTGGGCCTGGGCATCTTTGTGCTGGCCTTCTATGGCGAGGCCCTCGCGGATGTTCAACTTGAACAGTTCCGATCAGATCCGACTAATCGGGGCAAGGTCTTACAGACGGGGTTGTGGCGGTTTTCCCGTCATCCCAATTATTTTTTTGAAATCGTACAATGGTGTGCCTATATTCCATTGGCAGTTGGACTGCCTGGGGCGTGGTTGGCTATTTTATGGCCGTTGCTCATGATGTCGTCGCTATTATGGGTGACGGGAGTGCCCTTGGCTGAGGCTCAGGCTATGATCAGCCGAGGGGAGGCGTATCGCGTATATCAGCGCACCACGAACAGATTGTTTCCCTGGTTGCCACGACGAAACGGATCATAAAGAGGAGGGAGCGTATGTTGTGGGAATCTCAAGCCGGCTTCAACCACTGTTGGAGGAATCCAGGAGGACTCCTGCGTTTGGCCTGGCTTCTCGTTTTAATGAGCCTGGTGAATGGCTGTGCATTTGTCCGAGGAGAAGTGGGTGAGCCTTTTCCCGAGGATCGGCTTCAGACCATTGAGAAAGGCACGACGACTCGCCAAGAAGTGGCCCAACAATTTGGCGCCCCCGATGACATTGTTCAGGCAAACGGCCATGAGATCTTTCACTACCGCCGTTTTGACAGCAAGTTGGGATGGTTGCTGTTTATTTCCCGGCTCAATATCGGCAGTGATCATCTCTGGGTGTTTTTTAATCCCCAAGGGATAGTGGATGACGTGGTGTTTGGCAATCGGACCAAGAATGTGGAATTTCAAATCTGGCCGTTTGGGGAGTAGGGAACGATGGTCGGGGTCGTTGGAAAAGCCGGAATCCTTGGCGTCCTGTTGCTTCTTTCCCTGTCCGGGTGTGATTTTCGTCGTGTGGTGGTGAATGATCCATTGGTTCCCGACTCTCTCGAAGGGTTGGTGCCAGGGAAAAGCACGATTCAGGATGTGGCCAAGAAATTAGGCGCTCCTGATGAAATTGAGGAAGGGGCAGACGGGATGGTATTTCGCTATCGATTTGGAGATAGCAAGACGATGAGGGTGAATTTTGGATGGATTCTCCGTTTCTTTTTGCCTGTTGCGCCATCCATGAATCTGGGAAGAGGGGAAGGGGTCACGTATATTTTACATGTGGCCATGCGACCGGATTTGACCTTTGATCATTCAGTCATTCAGCCCCCACCAGATCCTCCTCATTTCGGGTTTTGGCCGTTTTAACTGCCCAGGAGCCGGTCGGACTTAGGATGAATCGGCTGCAAAAGTGTCTAAGTGGTCCATATTTCGCCGCTTTCTTGGACCATAGTCCCACTATAGGCCGGCGAAATCGTCAAAATCTGGCCTCGCTCAGCCGCTTTTTCGCTCTCGATCCCCCAAGGCCGACCGGCTCCTAGGGTGAATTTTGTCTATGAGGAGATTTTCCAACCTCCTCAAGACGTAAGGGGTGAGGCGTAAGGAGTGAGGAGTAAAGAGCAAAGTTGTATTCAGTAAATTAAGTCACCTGCTCTTTTCGACCACCTACTCCTTATCCCTCACGTTTCACGCTTCACGTATTACGGGCAGTGGAACGCCGCTGGCCTGCCTGCCGTAGCTCCGGCGCAGGCACGGCGCCCCATTCGGCAAGACTCAGGGGCATGATTTTTCAACACTCCCTAAGGGAGTTTGGTCGTCCTTGATTGTCTCGACTCCATCTTGGCGGGCTCAACAAGGCCTATTGCCTATTGATGGATTGGTGGTTTTCTTCCAAGCGCCGCAGATAGGGAATGAGGAATAACCCGGGCAGGGCAACTAAGGTACACAGAAGAAAAAACCCTTCCCATCCCAACCAGGTGGCCAGGAAACCCGTGGTGGAGCCGGCCAAGACACGTGGAATGCCCATGAAGCTGGTTAGTAGTGCATATTGTGTCGCGGTAAACCGCTTGTCGGTGAGGCTGGCCATAAAGGCGACGAATGCGGTTTGTCCGAGCCCACTGGAAATTGTTTCAACGGCAATGACGGCAGTAAGGGTGGGGAGGTGATTGCCGGTATAGGCGAGAATGACAAATCCTGCTGTCGAAATCATTTGGAGGAAACCCAATATAAACAGGGATCGCACAATACCCAGGCGATAGACCACCAGCCCCCCAATCAGTCCTCCCGCCATCAACGCAATCATGCCAAAGACTTTGACGATCATCGCGTAGTCGGTTTTCGAGACGCCAAGATCCACCATAAATGGAGAGAGCATTTCTGAGGCCATACTATCGCCAACTTTATACAGCAGGATAAACAGAAGAATCATAAGAGAGCCCGGGCGGGAAAAAAATTCTACAAACGGCCCCATGATGGCTTCCTGCCAGGATGCTGGTGGCGGTGCGGGAATGGTAGGTTCCGGTGCAAACCACGTCGTGAGAATGCCAATGATCATCATGGCTCCCATGATGAAATAGACGGCATTCCAGGAAAGGCTCTCCTGATCAGCCAGGAATAAGGCCAGCGCTCCAGCGGCCAACATTCCCAGGCGATAGCCATAAATAAACATCGAGGATCCAATGCCGAGTTCCTCGTCAGAGAGCGATTCCCGGCGATAAGCGTCCAGGACGATATCCTGGCTGGCGCTCAGAAACGCCACGAGGAGACACAGGAGAGCAAGAGTCGATAGATGAACCGCCGGTTGTGTAAAGGCCAGAGAGGCAATCGCGAGCATCAAGGCCATCTGAGTGCCCAGCATCCACCCTCGACGTCTTCCCAGAGAAGGAGGAATGAGACGGTCCATCACTGGAGCCCACAGAAATTTCAGCGTATAGGGGAGCCCGACTAATCCGAAAAACCCAATGGTGGTTAAATCGAGCCCTTCTTCCCGCATCCAAAATTTGAGGGTAGAACCAATGAGCAGGAGAGGAAGGCCGGAAGAAAAGCCGGTCAAGAGCATGACCAGCATTTTGGGACTGACAAGGAGGAGACAGAAATTTCGGAGCCAATGACCTGGCTCGGTCTGCGTGGTCATACCCCAGACCTTATCAAAGAAATGGGCTTAGGTCTTGTTGAGGGATGAGGTGTGCTAAAGGATGAGGATGCAGTGGTGCCACAGAGGCGATTAATTTAAATTGGGATCAACGGGCATATGCGCATACATCGTATACTCATCTCCAAAGGATCGAATGACCTCGCCCCATAAGGCCTGTGAATCCTCATCGAAAACGAGGTGGGATCGGGCAGGCATTGTTAACCAGGATCCACTTTCCATTTCCGTTTCCAGTTGGCCTGGCCCCCAGCCCGAGTAGCCCATGTATGCCCGAAACGATTCTTCTTCCCCGGGAACCTCAATGATGCGTTCAAGCGTATCCATATTCCCGCCGAGATAGACCCCTTCGAGCACGGCATGCGTATCTTCAACTTCTTCATTCAGACGGTATAACACGAGCAAGCTGTTTTTTTGGACAGGACCTCCGGCATACACGCGATGCCCCTGGCCCTCGAGCACTGGAACTTGGGGAAGAACCTCGGCAATATTCATCTCTGTCGGACGATTCACGACAACACCGAGCGCCCCTTCTGGCCCATGTTCACAGAGCAGTATGACCGTTTGACGAAAATTAGGATCGCGCAAAGCCGGAGTGGCGATCAGGAAAACCCCTTTGCCTAACGGTGTGTTCATACAGTGATCTTACCGTGCAATGGCTGCTCCTTCAAGGGGAACCCCCTGGGGAAATGGGATGATTCCATTTTTGGGAAAATGAAAAAAGAGGATGCAAGCCCAAAATGTAATCCGTGGATTAATGCCGGATCATGAACCGCTTCCTACTCAACCCAAAGGCCTCGAGGCGCTCAGCCGTGTGGGCAGGTGATCCATTAAAAAAACTTGAGAATCGGAAGAGGGTATCGATGGATCAATGGCGGTAATCTTTAAATTCCTCTGTGGTGTCATCCAGTTTCAAAAAAGCCCGCATTTGAGTTTTCAGTGTTTGCCGTGCATTTTCATCCCCTAAATTCAACTGATACTCGTTAATGACCATGGTCTTCGTCCCACCTGGGCCAGCCCATTCATTCCAACAGGTCTGACAAACTTTCTGTTTGACCTCTCCTTCCAGCTTCCCCATGAAGAGGTTGTCCGTGATCGGGTCCGCGTCTTTATCGCATTTTCGGCAATGAATTTGCGCCATCCTGCTCTCCTTTTGTAAGTTACGGGCCCACAGCCCATCAATGACCATATGCATAACCAGATGAAATCCTAACACAGAAATCTTTGGTGGGAAAAGAAGTCAGGAAGGATTTTCATGCTTTAGGTTTATAAGTTATTTTCAGATGGGGTTGTCACGACGACTCCTCAACTCTCTGAGTCATGGCAAAGAATGAGGTGAGTGAGGAATTTGCCAGACACACACTAACTAACATCAGGAGCAGAAAGTATGTTACTCGCAGGAATTGATATTGGCACATTAACCTGCCGCTTGTTGGTGGCAGAAGTGAATCCACCCAGTGAATTCAGGGTCGTGGATGCGGATCGGCGGATCCTACGGCTCGGGGAAGGGGTGGATCAGTACAAGCGATTGTCGGACGAAGCCATGGATCGAGTCGTAGCGAAGCTTAAAGAATGGAGGGAAAAAACGGCGAAGTATTCCTTAGATGGGGTGGTGGTGGTAGCTACTAGTGCGGTGCGGGAATCGGAAAACCGACAAGAATTCCTGACGCGAGTTAAACAGGAAACCGGCTGGGATGTTGAAATATTATCCGGTGCAGAAGAAGCCCGGCGAACCTTGTTGGGCATTCGCTTTGGGCTACCTCCCGCCATCAAGGAATTTTTGGGATTGGATATTGGTGGTGGCAGTACCGAGTGTATCCTGGCTCAAGAAGGGAAAGCTCCAGCCGTCATATCGTTGGATCTGGGAGTTGTGCGGTTATTGGAGCGGGTGTTTCGCCAGGATCCCCCCGCAGCCTCAGAGATTCACAAGGCGGAAGCCGTTATTGATCAGGAACTGGCCAACGTGTCGAAGGCCTTCGGGTCCATGCCACGGATTCCGCTTGTCGGGACAGCAGGCACCGTGACCACACTCGCCGCTATGGCCCAAGGGCTTCCACGATATGAGTCGGCACGCGTCCACAATTACGAATTACCGTTGTCGACAATAAAAAGGCTGGAGCAGGATCTCATCACCAAAGTCGGTCCCCAGCGATTGGCCATGCCAGGCCTCGAGCCCGGGCGGGAATATGTCATCGTGGTAGGCACAATAATTCTACGAAGAGTCATGGAGACCTTCGGCTTTGAGACATGCCTGGTCAGCGACTTTGGCCTTCGCGAAGGGATACTGGTTGACCTCGCAACAAAAAGATCGTAAGGCGGGCTCCGTCTGCCTATACATTCTGAAAAGGTGGACACTGTCCACCCTACGATTTGTTTGATCATGGAATAGGTAGGGCGGGCATTGCCCGCCACAACGGTATCACCCTTCGGGATGAATCAAGCCAAACTCTATGTCCGAATATCGTCGAGCGCGTATTCCTGGTGGCACGTATTTCTTTACGGTTGTCACCCATGCCCGCCAGTCCTTTCTCACCAATCCCCGTTGTCAATCAATCCTTGCTGATGTGATTCGAGAGGTTCAGGTGACCCATCCATTCACCATGGATGCGTGGGTGTATCTTCCTGATCATTGGCATTGCGTCTGGACTTTGCCTGTAGGCGATACCGATTACTCGAAGCGGTGGGGATTGATCAAGGCCAGGTTTTCTCAGCAAGCCAAGCCGTTTCTACAAAGTGCAGGATTCTGTCCAGATGTCTCTTTGCGCAAAAGGGAGGTGGCCATTTGGCAGAGGCGATTTTGGGAGCATGTGATTCGAGACCACGCCGATCTACAAAACCATTTGGACTATATCCATGACAATTCCGTCAAACATGGGATCGTGGAACGCGTTCAGGATTGGCCGCATTCGTCGTTTCATCGATGTATTGCCCAAGGGATGAATGATGTCGATTGGGGAGAGAATGTGTGGTTGGCAGACTCCACGACCTTTGGGGAATGATGCATGGCAGATGGTGGGCGATGCCCACCCTACAAGATGTGAGAATCCCGGAGCATGGTAAGGCGGGCCTAGCCCGGCAAAAATTGAGCAAGAAAGGCGGGTAAACCCAGCCCTACGATAGGGTCGGAGGCATTTGATAGTCTTGCAGCCATAAGACTTCGTTGGTTAATTCTTGATTGCCGTGTTTTTGGATGAACAGGAGGGTGCGGCGTAGCAATTCTCGGAACGGAAGATGTTGGGAAAGGATGATCCCCGAATGGGTATTTCCCCCAGCGAGATATGTTTGTGAAAGTTTGGCAAAGTCTTTGACATTGAACGTGAGGATGGTTCTTGTGTGCGCGGCGGCAAAGGTGAGTTGGGCCCTGTCGGGGTTGCCACAATTTTGGGCTTCTTGTGTTGAGAGACAGTCTATTCCACGGTCGCGTAGAACTTGTGCGAGTAAGGGATCGACATCCTCATCCAGATACAATCGAATCGACATGTTGTGTTAAGACCACCTGTGGTCTGTCAAGGGAAAGGATACCAGGAGCAGGTAGGCATGGTTTTCATTGGGAGAGCGGAGAGGTCTGGGGACGAACGGCTTCTTCTGAGTTGGCGAGTAAATCGTTGTTGATCTCTTCTTGGTTGTCATAAAAGTAGGCCAGCGCATCGTGAATTTGGGCCAGTGTGAGGAAGGAAAATTTGTGAACCAGTTCTTCAGGGGTGAGGCCGTAGTGCAGGATATAGGTCACCACCGAACGGACTGGAAATCGTGTGCCGGTAATGATAGGGCTCCCTCCACAGATTTCGGGATTATTTGTGATGTGAGGATGTAGGACTTTTTGCATGAACGCGTTCCTTATTGTTGTGCCACCATTTATTTAAAAAGCATAACAGACGACTCCCTTGGTTGAAAGCCCTGCTTCATGCCTTGTAGAGATACCCCGGTGGGGTGTCTATCCTGGGAGGTCAGTGGGTATTGTTCGCGCATGTGGCGACCTCCGAAGAAGACGTGTCACCGACACGTCTCTACGAGATGTCTGGAAGGCTGGTCGGACGTGCACCGTCCGCCAACAATTCTGAAGAATTACCTCTGGGTGTACCAGCGGAAGCCGCCGGATTCTTTGAAGGCCGGTTGTTGGCCAATGCTCATGCCGCCGGGTTTTTCCACCAGAAGAACCTTGAAGTCCCATAGGCCGAACCAGGCAGGGTCCAAGACATTATGGTAGTGCAGGCCGGTGAGTTTGGGGAGAAGAGCGCCAAGAGCCGTGCCCAATTCTTTTTCGGTGTAGGCGCGAACGGAGAAGGGCTTCTCCAATTCACGGCAAAATCGCCGCAGGGTATAGGCCGCCCCGGTACATAAGACGTTTATATCCCGTTTCATGCCGAGCAATTGTGGCAATGTGCAATATTGCTCGCGGAAGCCGAGCCATTTGGCTACATGGCGAAGATGACTGAATTGCACTTCATATTCAGTGTGGCCAGGTAATCTGACCGGAGAAGGCCAACCATCTTCGATGCCGAATTCGACCAGGATGGCCCGTCCGCCTGGTTTCAGCACGCGCCAGACTTCCTGGAGAAATTGAATGGCGCCGTAATTGAAAATGACTTCGTCGGGAAAGGGTGGCAGGAGTGGCAGGCGCATGCGCCGGATAAGGTCTAGGGCTTCCTCATGTAAGGGATTCTCACCTTTAAACGTGAGGAGTTCGTCGCTTGAAAATTGAATCGGCGTCATGTCGGCGAGATTTTCATTGTCGATCAGCAAATCAACGGAATGGTCCGCCAAGGGCATCTGTTCGGCATTAGCTTGAATGGCCGTTGCGGTCCATCCTGCTTGTCGAGCCAGCGACGTTTGGGATCCAAGGAAGGGGCCGGTCAGATCGAGGAAGGTGTACTGGATGTCTTCCCGTTCCTCCGCCGAGAGTTCTCCCGCGAGTTCCTTCGAGACATACCCCAGGCCGGCGCCCACTTCCACGATGCGTTTAGGTTTGGGAGAGAGCCAGCCAATTTGGCGCATGGTTTTGCCAAGTAAGCGCCCATAGGTGAGCCCATTCATGGCTTCGCAGGGTTCGCGAAATAAATGAGAGACCGTGGTTTCGATAAGTTCAAAATGGCCGTGGGGGCCCTGAATGCCCTGGACGTGAAACTTAGAAAGATGGTCTTCGGTTTCAGCTTTAACGTTTTGATGCCACCCTTCCCGCACCTTTTGGAGTATCAAATCCCATTTCGCTTCCGCGCTATGGCCGCTAGGCGGTTCGGTCCCATAATAGGCTAACGAAAACCGTGGTTGGGCCCATCGTTCTAAATGCCAGCGGCCGTTCTGGTGGGTCGGGCTGCAGACCCATTTTCCATATTGATTGAGTAACGCGCCAATCGTCATACGGCCATCCATCGCGCCGAGTAAGGCTGCGCCCATACGGTTCAGACGAACTAGGGGTAATTCTTCATCAAGTGGAGCCACCCACCATTCCTCAGAGGCATGCTGATAAATCACAATATCCGGCATGCGCCAGGCCCGTTGGCTTAGCAGATCCTCGTCTAAGGGTTGGGGGCCAATCTCAATCCACGGATCGGCAATGGGGTCTTCTGTGGTTAGGGATTCCGTCATGTAAGGCAATTCGATAAAATAAAGGCCAAAAGGAGCTGCCAGGGTACCCGAACTCTCGGAAGAGCTGCAAGGCCATTCTTGTCAGTCATCCCCGCAAGTTGTCAGCGGGGAGCCATCCGCAAAGAACTTCGATAGATTCCCGATAAAAAATGTCGGCAATGACGGGGAGGGGAGGAATGGAGGCTTGTCTTAGGTTTCTGATTGTCATTTACGGCTTTTGTGCCAGGACGCTGGCGAAGGCCGCATTCCCGTTATCGACCTCTTGATAGCGTAATACCCGCAGGCCTGTGAGCAACGTCAATAATTCATTCCGCTCCAAGAGAAACGCTTTGTTGAATGTGGGCCGGTACTGCAGATTGTCCACCGTATAGGTTTCGATCACCGCCACCCCGCCGGGCTTCAACGCGGCGGCAATCTTGGGAAAGAGGTCCCGCTGCAGGAAATAGGTGCAGATAATCACATCGTAGGTATTGGGGGGAATGGTGTATTGTTCCAGATCGGCGACGACGGTGGTCAGCTTCACGCCTTTCTCCGCAGCGAGGGCTCGGGCTTTTTTGAAGCCCGCCTCTGAAATATCGACTCCTGTGACCTGAAAGCCTTTCGTGGCTAAAAAGACGCCGTTGCGTCCTTCACCCATGGCCAAGTCCAGGGCAGCCCCCTTGGGGAGAAGGTCGACATGGTCCTTCAAAAACGGGATGGGGTCACGCCCGAACAAATAGGTCTCGGTGTCATATTTCTTATTCCACCGCGCCTTGTCTTCTTCCGCCGCCCATGAGGGGTCAATGGCGACGAATCCTACAAAGCTGAGCAGACTTAGAAGCCCTAGACCAACTGTTCGGGAAAAATTCGGGAATAGGGAAAATGGGCTCTTCATCACATGACCTCCCAAGGCTGTGGATCAAACCATATTTTATCCCTGTCATGGGACGAAAGAATACAACAATTTCTTCAGTGGTCTTTCCCCGTTCCAGTGGGTATCATGGCAGGGTTTGGGATATGGATGAAAAATTGTAGGAGAGAAATATGCCTGCCTATGTCGTCATGTGGATTCATTTATTAGCGGCGATCACCTTCATAGGTGGCTGGATGTTTGTTCAGCTCGTGGTCAGGCCGAGTTTGACTGAAGGCAAAGCCAAGATGCCTGCGAAAGAGGCCCTGGAGATGGTCAGGAAAATAGGCCAGCGTTTTAAAACGGTGGGTTGGGTGAGTCTCATGGCGTTGGTCTTTACCGGAGCGTCTCAGTTGTTGGATGAGAGCGGATCGGCCCGTATTGAAACCAGTTGGGGCTTGATCATGATGCTCAAGCTCTTTGTCTTCGCGATTGTGGGAGGATTAATTTTTGTCCACGATCTCATTCTCGATCCCTATGGCGAAATCGGCAAAAGTCAGCGGGCAGACACGCAACTACTGTTGTTCGCAGGGAAAGTGGTGTGGGTCCAACGGGCTATTATCGTCCTCAGTTTGGTTGTCCTCGGTATCGCGGTGTATTTAACCTCGCTCTAATTTCATGGGTAAGCCATTCATAGGCTTCACGTGGATCAGTTTCTTCCTTTGTGCTTCCCTGGTTTTGGGATTACCGGGCTGTGCTTCTCACAAGACGACCATCGTTTCACGGTTAACGCTCTTCGTGAAGGAAGACTCGTTTAATCGAAAAAATATTGGATTGGTAGGCGACATGCTTTCAGTCGATGAAGACGTCACCCTTCACGACGTGCCGAATCCAGTATCGGATACCGGAATTCTTCTTCAAATGGTTCAGGGCGTGTGGTATGGGGCCGTCTCTGGATTTGAAGCTGGGCAAATTTTCTGCTGGAGTGGTTCGGGAAACGCAGGCAGGGATTCCATTCATTTGGGTAACGCGAGTAGGGAGGCCCTTCATTGGGGTAACGCCAAGGGTGCCGAAGCGCTCATTCTTCTCATTTTGTGTGGAGGAGGCATTGCGACCGGCGTGAGTATTGGGGCGGCCATCGGCCTGGTAACTCCGTTGGTGTCATCTCCGCATCCACCAGAAATTCTCATTGCCCGTGAGCACGTGATTCAGGGGGTATGGAAGGTATTAACGGCGAGGCCTGACCAAGAAGGATCAAGCCGATTGCACCTTCTCGATGAGGCACCATTGCAGGCCTCCCCACGAAGGTCAGTCGCCTTTGGGGAGGAAGATCAACCGTTCACGGCCTTCCTGAGGATGGAACCTATTCAAGTTGGCTTATTTTCCAGATCCCCTGTGAATGCCGATGTGTTGGCCTTATTGTGGAATGTCCGAGTCGTATTCTTTGATCACCGACATCGAGTGGTTGCCAAACAACTGATTGAGATTGAACAGGGAGAATATTCTTTCGAACAGTGGGCAGAGTATGACGCCCGGCTGTTACAGGAGAAATTACGAGATGGCTATCGACTCGTCGCTGAACAGATTGTCATAGAAATGGTAAAACCATGATTTGGTCAAGAAGGTACATGACATGCTCCTGGCAATGGTCCACTGGTGATTCAAGGGAGTCCACCTTTCTCTATTTCTACGCCTGTGAGACAATCTGCCGATACTACGTGGGGAATTTATGACCGATCACATGTCACCAAGGAGGGGATGATGGCGAAAGCATTTTCCGTTGCGTCCTGGAATGTGGAGCATTTCGGGGCGATGCACAAAAATAAGGCGAAGCCGAAAAAAGCGGTAGGCCCCATTATCGAGTATCTGGCTCAACAAAACGCCGATGTCATCGCGGTGTACGAAGTCGTGGGCTCAACCGTCTACGAAACCCTCGTGGACGTGATGCCGGACTACCAGTTTCATATTACGGAAGGGCCTCAAACACAGGAGATTCTGATAGGCGTGAAGAGGAACTTCTCCAGTTTTTTTACGCAACGGCTGGAATTTAAATCGGGTGTGTCCGTTCTACGCCCCGGTGCCTTGCTCACGATTCGAGTGGATGGGAACGCGTATCCACTTTTGTTTTTGCATTTAAAAAGTCTGACGGAACCTCGGGGGTTTGGCTTGCGGGACGATCAAACCGAACGGGCGCTCAAATTGCGAAAATTTCTGGATAGGGCATCGGGCGGCGGAGGCCAAGCGAATTATGTCTTTCTGGGGGATCTCAACACGATGGGGATGAATCTGACGTTTAGCACCAAGGATGTCAGTGCAGACGAAGAAGTCCAACGTCTGCAAAAACGGGTGAAAAGCCGGAAGATGCAAGTGCTCGACAAGTCTTATTCGGAGACCTACTGGCCAGGTTCAAGATCCTCATACGCACCTGGCAATCTTGATCATGTCGTGGCGGCGGATCATTTGCAGTTTAAGGCGTTTGGCTCAGCCCACATCGATATTCGGGGGTGGCCACAAGAAACGACTCCTGAGAAACGAGATGCGTGGACCAGGAAATATTCCGACCACGCGCTTCTCTATTTCGAAGTGCAGAAAGTGTAGAGCTGTCTGCTTTTGCACCATCCCTCAGATCTTCTGCCGGTTTCACGTATCCCTGATGGTGGCCCTCTGCGCTCTTGAAGGTTTTGCTACCCTCATCCTGGCCGACTGGTACAATAGGCAAACGCTTCAGGCAGCACGAGGGTATCATGCCCGAGAAACCATGGTGGGGCTTTTCGGGATTAGCCTAATCCGATGATAATCTCAGTCAAAATTGCGTCCAGATGTTGGATGGTCTGTTCATAAACAACGGGAAAGGGTCGTAACCAGGCCATGAACCGTGATCAGATCATGAACCACCTCCGTGAAAGGATTGTGGGGTTTGCAACATCTCGTGGATCAAGGGAGGTGGCCGAAGATTTGGCTCAGGAGGTGTTCATGGTCCTGCACGAGAAATATCCTCAAGTCACGGAACTGACCGAGCTGGTCCCCCTGTCGTTTCAAATTCTTCGGTTCAAAATGCTGGATCTCCATCGAAAAACATTGCGGCGTGGGGAATACAATCAGGAATCAATTGATGACCGGCCTGTGGCCGATTGTGATGGCGACCCGTCGGTCCAAGCGGAACAGAAGCAGCGGGTAAGTCTATTGATCAAAGCACTTCAGCAGTTGGGTGAGCGTTGTCGGGAATTATTCCGGTTGAAAATCCTAGGACACACCTTTCCGGAAATTCAACAGGTATTCGGGGAACGTTCCATCAACACCATTTATACATGGGATTCTCGCTGTCGAAAACAGCTTCTGGCGCTGATGGGAGGACGCTGGGAGACGATCCCCCTGACTGGGGAAGCCAAAAAGAGTACTGGGAAGGGAGTTCAATAATGAGCACGTCGTGGGAACATTTGCTGGGTGGGTATGCCACCAATACCCTGACCGACGAGGAAAAGCGGCAATTATGTGAGGCTGCCCTTCACGACCAGACCCTCTTTGATGCCCTGGCAGATGAAGAAGCCTTGAAGGCCATGCTGGGCGATCCTGAAGCTCGGCAGCGCATTCTGGCCAGTCTACAGGCAACAGAACGTTCCGGTGGTGTTACCAAGGAGCGGGGCGGATGGTGGGGCTGGTTCCGGCAGCAGTCGTCACTGGCTTGGGCGGGGAGCATTGCTGCCATGGGTCTGGCTCTGATCTTTGCCTGGCAAATAGAAAAAGAATGGGGACCGGTGGTTACTCAGGAGCAGGAAGCGGCGAAATCTTCATCAAATGACAAGCTGGCATTTCGGGAACAAAAGCCTTCTGAAGAAAGAAAGATTTCTGTACAGAAGGAAGCCTTGGAGAGCAACGCGACTCAGACGGATGCAATTGAGGGACAACGTCAAGCTAACCTTGAACCGGCCTCCCGATTAGAGTCCAACAAGGTTGACCGGCTCAGGCAAATTCCAGCGCTGGCTAAAAAAGAAAGCGACGCGAGAGAAAAGGGGCA
>Ga0224497_10000146_pt1 | contig 55616 bp, 49 predicted proteins | sample SF_Jul11_sed_USG_4_FD_167970 | JGI IMG/M metagenome (GOLD analysis project Ga0224497, IMG submission 167970) | Sediment microbial communities from San Francisco Bay, California, United States - SF_Jul11_sed_USGS_13 | ecosystem: Environmental > Aquatic > Marine > Sediment | place: USA...
GTCTTCCAGGTTGATCGGCCTGATCTTGGAAGCGTTGCCGGCGGTACCAAAGATCTCGTAACGGTCCCTGCAGATCTCCTTCATGCCAATCGTGGCGGCCTTAAGGTATTTGCGCGGATCGAAGTTGGAAGGATTGTCGTGCAGGTGCTTGCGGATCGCGCCTGTCGATGCCATGCGCAGGTCAGTATCGATATTCACCTTGCGCACGCCGTGCTTGATGCCTTCCTGGATCTCCTCGACCGGTACCCCGTAGGTCTCACCCATGTCGCCACCGTGCTCGTTGATGATCTTCAACCACTCCTGCGGGACAGAGGAAGAACCGTGCATCACCAGGTGGGTATCGGGAATACGGGCGTGTATTTCCTTGATGCGGTCGATGGCGAGGATGTCACCGGTCGGCGGACGCGTAAACTTGTAGGCGCCATGGCTGGTGCCGATGGCAATCGCGAGCGCATCGACCTTGGTGTCCTCGACAAACTTGGCAGCCTCTTCCGGATCGGTCAGCAGCTGGTCGTGCGACAGGACGCCTTCCGCACCGGAACCATCCTCTTCACCGGCCATGCCGGTTTCCAGCGAACCCAGGCAACCCAGCTCACCTTCAACCGACACACCACATGCGTGCGCCATCTCCACCGTGCGGCGCGTGACGTCGACGTTGTACTCGTAGCTCATCGGGGTCTTCATGTCCTCGCCGAGTGAACCGTCCATCATCACCGAGCTGAAGCCCAGCTGAATCGAACGCTGGCAGACAGCCGGTGAGGCACCGTGGTCCTGGTGCATCACGACCGGGATGTGCGGCCACTGCTCGATAGCCGCCTGGATCAGGTGACGCAGGAAGGGGGCGCCGGCATAGGAACGCGCACCAGCCGAGGCCTGGCAGATCACCGGGCTGTCGGTCTCGTCGGCCGCCTCCATAATGGCGTGCATCTGTTCCATGTTATTGACATTAAAGGCGGGCACGCCATAGCCGTGCTCGGCAGCGTGGTCCAGCAACTGGCGTAAAGATATCAGTGCCATTATTCTCTCCTCAAACTAACAGTTGTGTCGTTGAATTGAATATTCAATTAAATTGCGGATCACATAACCCGCCTGCTCAGAAACTATTGTTCGACTATTTCGTGCTCACCAACCCGGATAATCTTCATGGCATTGGTACCACCCAGCACCCCGGCCAGGTCACCCTTGGTTATGATGACGAGGTCCCCGTCACGCACCGCGCCGCGCCGCATCAGTTCGTCAATCGCCTCCTTGTTGACCTGCGGGTGGTCAGTGGTGGTGACATCAAAGCTCACCGGATAGACACCGCGGTAGAGCGTCACCTTTCTACGTGTCTCGACATGACGCGTCAAGGCAAAAATCGGGATACCGGAGCTGATACGTGACATCCACAGGGGGGTTGCGCCTGACTCGGTCAGCGCCGCAATTGCCTTTACACCCAAATGGTTAGCAGTATATATGGCGGCCTTGGCAATGGCCTCATCGACCCTGCTGAAGCGCACATGGGTGCGCCGCTCCGCTGCCACGGTAGCGCGCTGGCTTTCGGCTCCGGCACAGATACGGTCCATGGCCTCGATCACCTTGGCCGGGTACTTTCCGGTTGCCGTCTCTGCCGAAAGCATCACGGCATCGGTGCCGTCTATCACGGCATTGGCCACGTCGAAGACCTCGGCACGCGTCGGTATCGGGTTCTCGATCATCGACTGCATCATCTGGGTTGCGGTAATCACGACGCGGTCCATCGACCGGGCAACCTGGATGATGCGTTTCTGCACCGCCGGCAATTCCGCATCACCGATTTCAACGCCCAGGTCGCCACGCGCGATCATGACAGCATCGGTCGCCCCGATGATTTCGTCGAGGGCGTCGAGGGCCTCGGCGCGTTCGATCTTGGCCACGATACCCCCGTGACCACCGGCCTCGCGCAGCAGTTCCCGGGCCAGATTGACGTCATCCGCGGAACGCGGAAAGGAAACGGCGACATAATCAGCGCCCATTTTCGCCGCCACCCGGATATCATGGCGGTCCTTGTCCGTGATCGCAGCCGCCGACAGCCCGCCACCCATCCGGTTGATACCCTTGTTGTTCGATAGCTCACCGCCAACCACCACGCGGCACTTGATCTCCGTGCCGACGACCCCCTCCACCCACAGGACCAGGCCGCCGTCATCCAGCAGCAGGGTGTCACCACGGTTGACGTCGTTCGGCAATTCCTTGTAGGCCAGACCCACGCGCTCGTTGGTCCCGGCCGTCGGGTCCAGCGCGGTATCGAGGGTGAAGTGGCTGTCCTTAACCAGATTCACCTTGTTCTCCTGGAACCGCTCGATACGGATCTTCGGGCCCTGCAGGTCGGCCATCACGCCCACCTGATGGCCATGGGCACGGGCCCGGTTGCGCACACTCTCGGCACGCTTGATATGTTCATCGGGATCGCCATGGGAGAAATTGACCCTGACCACATCCATCCCGGCCTGGATCATGTCATCAAGGACCTGCTTTTCATCGGTAGCCGGACCCAGGGTTGCGACGATTTTTGTGCGTCTTGGCATAGAGTGTCAGTTTCTCTTGTTTATAAGACAGTGGCTTGCGCAGTCATGCTGCGGGAACCCGTTGCCAGCTGCCGTAGTCCTTACTGCGCCCGCTCCTCGAGTATGGCAACGGCCGGGAGTTTCTTGCCTTCGAGAAACTCCAGGAAGGCACCACCCCCGGTTGATATATAGGACAGCTTGTCGGCAATATTATATTTATCGACCGCTGCCAGCGTGTCACCGCCACCGGCAATTGAAAAGGCATCCGATTCGGCAATGGCCTCACCCAGGGTCCGGGTGCCCGCGCCGAACTGGTCGAACTCGAACACGCCAACCGGTCCGTTCCAGACGATGGTACCGGCGCTTTTCATCATGTCCGCATAGCGTGCCGCGGTCTCCGGCCCGATGTCGAAGATCATGTCATCATCGGTCACGTCCTCGACCTTCTTGACGACAGCCACGGCGGACTCGGAAAACTCCTTGCCCACCACGACGTCGGTCGGAACCGGTATCTCGCCACCCTTGGCCCTGGCGGCCTCCATCAGGCGCCTGGCTTCGGGGATCAGATCTTCCTCGTAGAGGGATTTGCCGACATTGTGGCCACTGGCGGCAATAAAGGTATTGGCGATGCCGCCGCCGGGAATCAGCTGGTCGACCACATGGGAGAGGGATTCGAGAACGGTGAGCTTGGTCGATACCTTGGAACCGCCGACAATGGCGGCCATGGGGCGTGCCGGGTTGTCCAGTGCCTTGCCCAGCGCCTCGAGTTCACCTGCCAGCAAGGGCCCGGCACAGGCGACCGGCGCAAACCTGGCCACACCATGGGTCGATGCCTGGGCGCGGTGCGCGGTGCCGAAGGCATCCATGACGAAGATGTCGCACAGCGCCGCCATCTTCTTCGACAGCGCCTCGTCGTTACTCATTTCGCCTGCGTTAAAACGGACATTTTCGCAAAGCACGACGTCACCGTCCTTCATCGGGCCGACCCCGTTGATCCAGTCCTTCACCATTTCGACATCCCTGCCGAGCAGGGCCGCCAGATGATCGCCGACCGGTATCATGGAGAACTGCTCGTCATACTCCCCTTCGGTCGGACGGCCCAGGTGGGACATCACCATCACCTTGGCACCGGCCTTCATGGCATGCTCGATGGTCGGGAGACTGGCAAGAATACGCTGGTCACTGGTGACCTTGCCATCCTTGATGGGCACGTTCAGATCCTGGCGGATCAAGACACGTTTGCCGGCGAGATCGAGATCGGTCATCTTGATTACTGACATGACGGCTCCTTAGTAACTATCTCTGTAAAGTCGTGTGCCAAGACAGTGCATGGCCTTGGCAAACGATTCTGCTTGAAGATCACCGGCCTGCATTGCAGGCCGGTGTACTGCTTGGTTCACTTATCTAGCAGGCGGTAGATTTTTCCGGGTACAACGCAGTCACCGGGATTATGTTCCGCTGATTAGGAAACGTGCCGGACCATGCGCAGCATGTTGCAGGTATATCCGTATTCGTTGTCGTACCAGGAAACCACCTTGATGAAAGTGCCATCCAGCGCAATACCGGCACCGGCGTCGAAAATTGACGGCGTAGTCCGGCCACGGAAATCGGTGGAGACCACCTTGTCCTCGGTGTAATCCAGGACGCCGGCGAGGTCACCCGACTTGGCAGCAGACTTCATCGCCGCGCAGATGTCCTCGTAGCTGGCATCCTTGTTCAGCTCTACAGTCAGGTCGACCACGGACACGTCGGAGGTCGGCACGCGGAAGGCCATACCGGTCAGCTTGCCATTCAGCTCCGGCAGCACCACGCCGACAGCCTTGGCGGCGCCGGTGGAAGACGGGATGATGTTTTCCAGGATACCGCGGCCACCGCGCCAGTCTTTCTGGGACGGGCCGTCGACGGTCTTCTGGGTGGCGGTTGCGGCATGCACGGTGGTCATGAGACCACGCTTGATGCCCCACTTGTCGTTAAGCACCTTGGCGACCGGGGCCAGACAGTTGGTGGTGCAGGAGGCGGCGGAAATGATGGCCTGACCTGCATAGGTCTTGTGGTTGACGCCGTAGACAAACATCGGCGTGCCATCCTTGGAAGGCGCAGACTGCACGACCTTTTTGGCACCGGCATCGATATGCTTCTGGCAGGTCTCTTCGGTCAGGAAGAAACCGGTACATTCAATGATGAGGTCAGCGCCGATTTCGCCCCATTTCAGGTTGCCTGGATCACGCTCCGCGGTCAGGCGGATCTTCTTGCCGTTGACGATCAGGTTATTGCCTTTAACCGCAATATCGCCGTCGAAGTTTCCATGCACCGAATCGTACTTCAGCATGTAGGCCAGGTAGTCAGCATCCAGCAGGTCATTGATACCGACAACCTGGATGTCTGAAAAATCCTTTGCTATGGCACGGAATGCCATACGACCGATACGTCCGAAGCCATTGATACCGACTTTAATCGCCATTGAATCTTCTCCTTAAACGTTTTGCTTGATAGTTGATTTACAATTCTGTTGTTTACGGGGAATCGCGCGCTGTTTACAGCAATGCCTCCACCGCCTTGATGACGTTCTCGCTGCTAATGCCGAAGTGCCTGTAGACATCAGCGGCCGGCGCCGACTCGCCGAAGCTGTCGATGCCGATCACCTTGCCGTTGAGCCCGACATACTTGCGCCAGTAATCGGTAACCCCGGCTTCCACTGCAACCCGTGCGGTGACCGCTGCCGGCAGCACGGATTCCTTGTAGGTCGCGTCCTGGGCGTCGAACGCATCGCTCGATGGCATGGAGATCACACGAACCTTTTTGCCCTTTCCTGCCAATGCCGCGGCGGCTTCGATGGCCAAGCCGACCTCGGAACCGGTGCCGATGATGATGGCCTCCGGTGTGCCGTCGCAGTCGGACAGGATATAACCACCACGTTTGATAGCGGCAATCTGCTCCGCCGTGCGCTCCTGGTGCTGGAGATTCTGGCGCGAGAAGATCAGGCAGCTGGGGCCCTCCTTCTTGTCGATCGCGACCTTCCAGGCCACGGCAGATTCGACCGCATCGCAGGGGCGCCAGACAGACATGCGCGGGATCATGCGCAGGGTGGCCGTCTGTTCGACGGCCTGGTGGGTCGGACCGTCCTCGCCCAGACCGATGGAATCATGGGTGTAGACAAAGATGCTATGCACCTTCATCAGTGCCGCCATACGCAGGGCGTTGCGGGCATATTCCGAGAACATCAGGAAGGTCGCGCCGTAAGGGATGAAACCGCCGTGCAGGGCGATGCCGTTCATAATGGCGGACATGCCGAATTCGCGCACACCGTAGTAGATGTAGTTACCGCCGTTGCCCTTGTTGATGTCCTCCGAGCCCGACCAGATGGTCAGGTTGGAACCGGCCAGGTCGGCCGATCCACCCAGCAGTTCCGGCAACATCGGGCCATAGCCATTCAGGCTGTTCTGCGAGGCCTTGCGTGATGCGATGGTCTCGGCCTTGTCATTCACCGCGGCAATGAACTCGGCGGCCTTGCTGTCCCAGTCGGCCGGCAGTTCACCGGCCATACGACGCTCGAACTCGGCGGCCAGATCGGGATGGGCCTCCTTGTAGGGGACAAACCTGGCATTCCACTCCTGTTCCGCCGCGGCACCTTTGACCTTTGCGTTCCAGCCGGCATAGACATCGTCCGGCACCACGAAAGGGGCATGGGGCCAGCCGATGTTTTCTCGCGTGGCGGCGATCTCGTCATCGCCCAGCGGTGCGCCATGGCAGTCATGGGTGCCGGCCATGTTCGGGGCGCCGAAACCGATCACGGTCTTGCAGCAGATCAGGCTGGGCTTGTCGGTCACGGTGCGCGCCTTCTCAATAGCCTGGCGGATGGCTTCCGGATCGTGGCCGTCCACGTCGCGCACCACATGCCACTGGTAGGCCTCGAAACGCGCCGGGGTGTCGTCGGTGAACCAGCCGGTGACATGGCCGTCGATGGAGATTCCATTGTCGTCCCAGAAGGCAATCAGCTTGCCCAGTTTCATGGTGCCGGCCAGCGAGCAGGCCTCGTGGGAGATACCTTCCATCATGCAGCCATCGCCCAGGAACACATAGGTGTGATGGTCGACGATAGTGTGGCCGGGGCGATTGAACTGCACTGCCAGGGTCTTTTCCGCGATCGCCATCCCCACGGCGTTGCTAATGCCCTGACCCAGCGGACCGGTGGTGGTCTCCACTCCGGGGGCATAGCCGTATTCCGGGTGACCCGGTGTCCTGGAGTGCAGCTGACGGAACGACTTGAGGTCGTCGATTCCGAGGTCATAGCCGCTGAGGTGCAGCAGGGAATAGATCAGCATGGAGCCATGGCCGTTGGAAAGCACGAAACGGTCGCGGTCGACCCATTTCGGGTTGGCCGGGTTGTGCACCAGGTAATCGTTCCACAAGACTTCGGCGATGTCCGCCATGCCCATCGGGGCACCGGGGTGGCCTGACTTAGCCTTCTGCACCGCATCCATACTGAGCGCGCGAATTGCATTGGCGAGTTCTTTGCGCTGGGCCATGTTTTCCTCCTGTCGGATTTGAATACTTTAATTCTTGCGCCATTATGATGATGGCGACTCTGGATAGCTCTCGTATGCTCCCGTGAACGGGACCGTCATTGTCACGGGTTCAGTGGCAAAAAAAGCCCCGGGTGCCGATCAGCGCACCGAGGCGTTGTACCACTACTAAATTCGTTGGCTATTGTCGGGAAACCGTTCCCGATGCAGACCTGACATTCATCCCTGAATGACGAAGCGCGCTATTTTCCCCTAGTTTGTGCCACACGGCAAGAGCCGATATCGTCCCCATCGCAGCAAAATGCCAATACTTTATTGCTGCATAACAATAACTTATAAAGAGGCGCTGTTCAGATGCCAGCGGGCCCTTCGCGCCACTTGATGGAGCAGCCGATAGCGGGGATCTGCTCCTCGGGGCCGCGTCCGGTCTCCGCCACCTGGCGCATTGCCTCGAACAGGTCGCGACGCGCATCCGCCGCTGCCGTCTGCTTGCGGCTGGCGTCCAGGCGGCCCCGGTACTGCAACTCCAACTCACTGTTATATCCGAAGAAATCCGGGGTACACACGGCGCCATAGGCCTTGGCCACGGCCTGCGATTCGTCCCACAGGTAGGGAAAGGGGAAATCGTAGTCGCGCGCCACCGCCTGCATGTTCTCAAAGCTGTCTTCCGGATAGAGGGCCGGGTCATTGGACATGATCGCGGCGCTGTTGATGCCCAGGTCGCGCAGTTCCCGGGTGTCCCGCACCAGGCGCTCGCGCACCGCCTTGACGTAGGGGCAGTGATTGCAGATGAACATGACCAGCAGGCCGCGCGGGCCGCGGCACTCTTCCAGGCTCCAGACCTTGCCATCCACACCGGGGAGGGAAAAGTCCGGGGCGGGTTTGCCGAATTCACACACGGGGGTTTCCAGACTGACCATAGCGCACCTCATCCTTATGTAGTGGTATTGGGCTACTCTAAGAGAATTCCGCAACAGATGAAAATATCACCCACGTAAGGTAGACTTCGCTGTTTGGCCATCTTATATATCGAGAATCATGTATAACTTTCATACCTTTACATCTGAATCGGTTTCCGAGGGGCATCCCGACAAGGTCGCCGACCAGATCTCGGACGCCGTCCTCGACGCCATTCTTGAACAGGACCCCAAGGCGCGTGTGGCCTGCGAGACCATGGTCAAGACCGGCATGGTTATCATAGCCGGCGAGGTTACCACCTCGGCCTGGGTCGACCTGGAAGGGATCGTGCGCAGCACCGTGCGCACTATCGGCTACAACAGTTCGGACATCGGTTTTGACTGGGAGTCCTGCGCCGTACTCAATGCCATTGGCAAGCAGTCCCCCGACATTGCCATGGGGGTGGATGAAGGCGAGGACCACGAACAGGGCGCCGGTGACCAGGGCCTGATGTTCGGCTATGCCTCCAGCGAGACCGACGTACTGATGCCGGCACCGATCACCTACGCGCACCGTCTGGTGCAGCGCCAGGCCGAGGTACGCAAGAACGGCACCCTGCCGTGGCTGCGTCCGGATGCCAAGAGCCAGGTCACCTTCCGTTACGAGGACGCCCGCCCGGCGGGCATCGAAGCGGTGGTGCTCTCCACCCAGCACAGCCCTGAGCTGGAACTGAAGACCATCCGCGAGGCGGTCATGGACGAAATCATCCTGCCGGTATTGCCGGCGGAATGGATCGGCAAGGACACGCGCTTCTTCATCAATCCGACCGGTCGTTTTGTCATCGGCGGCCCGATGGGCGACTGCGGGCTGACCGGCCGCAAGATCATCGTCGACACCTACGGCGGCATGGCCCGCCATGGCGGTGGGGCCTTCTCGGGCAAGGATCCCAGCAAGGTCGACCGTTCTGCCGCCTATGCCGCACGCTATGTGGCCAAGAATATCGTCGCCGCCGGTCTGGCCGAACGCTGTGAAATCCAGCTCTCCTACGCCATCGGCGTGGCCGAGCCCACCTCGATCAGCGTCAACACCTTTGGTACCGGCGAACTGGAAGAAACCGGCCTGGAGGCACTGATCCGCGAACACTTCGACCTGCGCCCGCGCGGGCTGGTCGCCATGCTGGACCTGCTCAGGCCGATCTACCGGGACACCGCGGCCTACGGTCACTTCGGTCGCGAGAACGAGCAGTTCACCTGGGAACAGACCAACCTGGCCGAGGCCCTGCGTGATGCCGCTGGCCTGAAACCCAAAGAAAACATCGCTTGATCCAATAAATGAGGGACACCATGAGTATGCAGCCCGCTGAGAACCTGAGCCCGGACCACAAGATCGCCGACATCGGCCTGACCGACTGGGGCCGCAAGGAAATCGCCATTGCCGAAACCGAGATGCCAGGCCTGATGGCGTTGCGCGACAAGTACGGCAAGGACAAACCCCTGAAGGGCGCACGCATCGCGGGCAGCCTGCACATGACCATTCAGACGGCGGTGCTCATCGAGACCCTGATGGAACTCGGCGCCGAGGTGCGCTGGGCCTCCTGCAACATCTTTTCCACCCAGGACCATGCCGCTGCCGCCATTGCCGCGCGCGGCATCCCGGTCTTCGCCTACAAGGGCGAGTCGCTGGATGAATACTGGCAGTTCACTCACCGGATCATGGAGTGGGACGACGGCGGCACGCCCAACATGATCCTGGATGATGGCGGCGACGCCACCCTGCTGATCATACTGGGTTCCAGGGCCGAACAGGATCCGACGGTGCTCGACAATCCGACCAGCGAGGAAGAAATAGCATTCTACAACAGCATCAAGGCGCGCCTTGCCGAGCAACCCGGCTGGTACTCGAATATCCTCAAGAACATTCGCGGCGTTACCGAAGAAACCACCACCGGCGTACACCGTCTCTACCAGATGCAGGAACGCGGCGAGTTGCCATTCCCTGCCATCAACGTCAATGATTCGGTCACCAAGAGCAAGTTCGACAACCTCTATGGCTGCCGCGAATCACTGGTCGACGGCATCAAGCGGGCCACCGACGTGATGATTGCCGGCAAGATCGCGCTGGTCATCGGTTACGGGGACGTCGGCAAGGGGTGCGCGCAGTCACTGCGCGGGCTCGGCTGCACCGTGTGGGTCAGCGAGATCGATCCGATCTGCGCCATGCAGGCCGCCATGGAAGGCTACCGCGTGGTCACCGTGGAGGAGGCCGCCGACAAGGCCAACATTTTCGTCACCGCGACCGGCAACTATCACGTCATCAACCACGACCACATGGTGAAAATGCCGGACCAGGCCATTGTCTGCAACATCGGTCATTTCGACAACGAGATCAGTGTCGCCAGCCTCAAGGACTACCAGTGGGAGAACATCAAGCCACAGGTCGACCACATCATCTTCCCGGACGGCAAGCGGATCATCCTGCTCGCCGAGGGTCGCCTGGTGAACCTCGGCTGTGCGACCGGGCACCCCAGCTTCGTCATGTCCAACAGCTTCACCAACCAGACCCTGGCGCAGATGGAACTGTGGAACAACAAGGCTGACTATGCGAACCGCGTCTACACCCTGCCCAAGATACTGGACGAGGAAGTGGCCCGCCTGCACCTCGACAAGATCGGCGTGCACCTCACCCGCCTGTCGCAGGAACAGGCCGATTACATAGACGTGCCGGTAGACGGCCCGTACAAACCGGAACATTACCGGTACTGATACACACCATTCACCGCAAAGGCGCAAAGGGCGCAAAGAAACCCTTTGAGTAAACGCCTACTCGAATAGTGTTTGCCAAGTCCGCTTTGCACCAGCGGCGGCAGACACCCGGGAATGCGGGTGAAATGTATTATCTTTCCTTTGCGCCTTTGCGGTGAAAATATTGTCAATTCGGTAGCCGATGCAAAACACATCCCAGATATACAGCTTCGAGTTCTTCCCGCCCAAGACCGCGGACGGCCTTGCCAAGCTGGAGCACACCAGCAGGGTGCTCGCCAACCTGAAACCGCGCTTCTTCTCGGTGACCTTCGGCGCAGGCGGGTCAACGCGCGACCTGACCTGCGAGGTCGTGGTCGATATCCATGAAAAATCCGGTATAGAGGTCGCCCCGCACATCTCCTGCATCAGCTCGACGCAGGAGAATATCCGCGAGATGCTGCAGGCCTACCAGGAGAAGGGCATCAACCATCTCGTGGCTCTCCGCGGCGACATGCCCTCGGGTATGGCCGAGGCCGGTGAATTCCGTCATGCCAATGAACTGGTCGAGTTCATTCGCGCCGAGACCGGCGATCACTTTCACATCGAGGTGGCCGCCTACCCGGAATACCATCCCCAGTCGATCAGCCCCGACCGGGACCTGGCGAACTTCAAACGCAAGGTGGAGGCCGGCGCCAACAGCGCGATCACCCAGTACTTCTACAACGCGGACGCCTACTTCCACTTTGTCGAGCGCTGCGAACAGGCCGGCATCCACCTGCCCATCGTGCCGGGCATCATGCCGATCACGAATTACCACCAGCTGGCGCGCTTTTCGGACGCCTGCGGCGCAGAGATCCCGCGCTGGATCCGCAAGCGCCTGGAAAGTTTTGGCGAGAACCTCGAAGCGATCCGCAACTTCGGTGAAGACGTAGTGACAGCCTTGTGCGCCCGGCTGCTGGAGAACGGCGCCCCCGGCCTGCACTTCTATACCCTCAACCGCGCCGAACCGGCGCTTGCCATCTGGAAGAACCTCGGCCTAAGCCCGGACCAGTAAAAAAACGAAAACATTCTTCACCGCAGAGACGCGGAGAGCGCAGAGAATATTATTGCAAAAACACAGATCCGGCGGATGGCAATTAGACGGAACGTAGTTTCATACACCGTCAACCGCTGTATTTGCACCCATGTTTTACAATCAAGCTGATTTGGTGTTTTTTACACTATTTGTGCTTTTCTCAGCGCCCTCTGCGTCTCTGCGGTAAGTAGATATTGACCTTTGCGTCCTTTGCGTCCTTGCGGTGAGCTGGATTTCCTATACATCGAAAAACCGTCAACGGTAGAATCAATCCATGTCGAACGCCGATCTCGTCAAGCGCGACCTCTCGGTTCTGTGGCACCCGTGCACGCAGATGAAAGACCACGAGTGGCTGCCCGTCATTCCCGTGCGCAGCGGGAAGGGTGTGTGGCTCGAGGACTTCGAGGGCAAGCGCTACCTCGATGCCATCAGTTCCTGGTGGGTGAACCTGTTCGGACACAGCAACCCGCGCATCAATGCGGCTTTGGCAGAGCAGGCCGACACCCTGGAACACGTGCTACTGGCCGGCTTCACCCACGAGACCGTGATCGAGCTTTCCGAGCGCCTGGTGGAAATCACACCGCCGGGACTGGATCGCTGTTTCTACGCCGACAACGGTTCATCGGCCGTCGAGGTGGCGCTCAAGATGAGCTTTCATGCATGGCTGAACCAGGGCAAACCGGGCAAGACCCGCTTCGTCACCCTGGAAAACAGCTACCACGGCGAGACCCTGGGCGCACTGGCAGTCGGCAATGTGGAACTCTACAAGCAGACCTACAGCCCGTTGCTGATGGACACCATCAGCGTACCATCACCCGACTGCTACCGGCGCGAACCGGGGGAGAGCTGGCACGACTACAGCGTACGCCGCTTCGAGGACATGGAAAGCACGCTGGCACAGCATGCGGACGAAATCTGCGCGGTGATCATTGAACCCCTGGTGCAGTGTGCCGGCAGCATGCGCATGTATGACCCCGTCTATCTCAAGCTGCTGCGCGCAGCCTGTGACCGCCACGGGGTGCACCTGATCGCCGACGAGATCGCCGTTGGCATGGGGCGCACCGGGACACTGTTTGCCTGCGAACAGGCTGGTATCACGCCGGACTTCATGTGCCTCTCCAAAGGCCTGACCGGGGGCTACCTGCCGCTCTCCGTGGTGCTCACGCGCAACAGCATCTATGACTTGTTCTATGATGATTACAGGAAACTGAACGCCTTCCTGCATTCCCACAGCTACACCGGCAATCCGCTGGGCTGCCGTGCAGCACTGGCAACACTGGACATCTTCAGGGACGACAACGTGATCGAGGCAAACAAACAGCTGGCCGCTGTCATGCGCGCTGCAAGCGCATGCTTCCGGGAACACCCGCACGTGGACGAGGTCCGCCAGACCGGGATGATACTGGCTATCGAAATGGTAAAGGACAGGAACTCCCGGGAACCCTATCCCTGGGAGGAAAGGCGTGGCCTCATGGTCTACCGGCACGGACTCGAGAACGGCGTGTTGCTGCGCCCGCTGGGCAACGTCATCTACTTCATGCCGCCCTACGTCATAACGCCTGATGAAATCCGCCTGCTCGCCGATGTCGCCTACCAGGGCATCCAGGTGGCCACCGCCAGCTGACAACACGCGATGCACATACCGAGAATTCTGCTCAGGGAACCGCTCGCCACAGGCAAGATCCTGGTGCTCGATGAGCAGCCGGCTCACCATGTCAGGCGCGTCCTGCGACTGCGTCTCGGCGCCGCCCTGAGGGTGTTTGATGGACAGGGCTCTGAACACGAGGCCATCCTGCACAAGATCGATCGCACCCAGGTGATGATCGAGATCGGCGCGACAATCGCCAGCATTGCCGAGCCTCCGCATGCGATCACCCTGGCACAGGGGATCCCGCGCGGTGACAGGATGGACTTTACCCTGCAGAAGGCCGTTGAGTTGGGCATTTCCACGATTCAACCCATGTGGATGCAGCGCAGCCGCAAAAAACTGGATGAAACGCAAATGCAGAAACGCACACGGCACTGGCAAGGGGTGCTGATCAGCGCCTGCGAGCAAAGCGGTCGGGCCACGCTGCCGGAACTGCTGGCGCCGGCCGATTACCACCGCTGGCTGGGTTCAGACCGGGTCGATGGGCTACACATCATGCTCCACCCTGACGGCGAATACACGTTGCCTGAGCTGGAGCGGCCACGGGGCAGGATAGTGCTCCTGGTCGGGCCGGAAGGCGGGATCAGCAGCGAAGAAACAACACTGGCAACACAATCCGGCTTCTTCAGCGTCAGGCTGGGGCCGCGCATACTGCGGACCGAGACTGCCGCCATGGCGGCCCTGGCTGGAATGCAGGCATTGTGGGGGGACTATCGAACCAGCGGCTGACACTAGCCGGGCAGGATGACGGCTTCAGGCCGCAGTTTCCCAGTATTGTTCCACCAGCCCCTGGATGTAATCGAGATCCGGGATCACTGCCTGCTCGCGGCCGATGAAGACCCGGCATTGCAATGCCTCCAGGCCACACGCCTCAACCTCATCGACGAGGTTATTGCTGAACTGGAGCGGGCGCGGTAATCCCGCAGTAACGACTGCATAGAACTGCAGTGCACTGTCAGGGCGAACTGAATTGATGATCATCAGACGCGAGTAGACCAGGTTGGCCGGCACCGGATAATCACACAACAACTCGATCGAGATCAACGGCAGGGTCTGGCCACGCCAGCTGATACTGCCAAGCATCCACTCCGGCATGTCCGAGCGCTCATCCGGGACCCGGTAGTAGCCAACCTCCGCAACCGCCGCGTTTGGCAGCAGCATATTCGCATCCCGCAAGGGGACCCAGAGACTGCGCACTTGTTCCGTTATGCCCTTCATCCGCTCAATGCCTCCCGATCCATAACCGGCATACCGATCAGCCGCTGGATCGTATTCAACAATTGATGTTCCTGGTAGGGCTTGCCCAGATACTCATTGACGCCGATCTGTGCTGCACGCTCCCGGTGCTTGTCACCCGTTCGCGAGGTGACCATGGTGATCGGAATATGCCTGAAGCGTTCCTCGTTACGCATGTGCGACGCCAGTTCGAAACCGTCCATGCGCGGCATCTCGATATCGAGCAGCATGATGTCAGGGACGCATTCCTGCAGCTGGCTAATGGCATCGAGCCCGTCCCGGGCCGTCACCACACTGAACCCTTGCCGTTCCAGCAACCGGGTCGTGACCTTGCGCACCGTGATCGAGTCATCAACCACCATCACCACCAGCTTGCCGCGCCCGCCGTCCCGGGATACCCGCCCGACAGAGCGCGGCCTGCTGCCGGCACGCACCACGGCTGCCAGGTCCAGTATCAGAACGACGCGCCCGTCACCCAGGATCGTGGCCCCCGATACCCCGTTAACTGTGCTGAGTTGCACGCCCAGCGGCTTGACAACGATTTCACGGTTTCCGATCAGCGCCTCCACCTGCAGGGCAATTCGTTTACCGCCAATGCGGGTCAGCAGCACCGGCACACGTCCCTGCAGGGATGCAAGATCCATGGTGCGCCGGTTCAGTAATGTTGCGAGATGCTGTAGCTGGTAGTGGTTGCCGGCGTACTCGAAGGTCGTGCCCGGCATCTCGTAACAGGCCGCGAGTTCCTCGGCGCCCACACGGGTCACACCCTCGATGCCGCCGAGCGGGATACAATAGGTGTCGTCACCCGCCTTGACCAGCAGCGCCTGGTTGAGCGCCAGGGTATACGGCAGCCGCACGGTGAATACACTGCCCACGCCCGGGCTGGACTCGATCAGTAATGATCCGCCGAGTTGTTTGACCTCGCTGTTGACGACATCCATGCCAACGCCGCGTCCCGATAGCTGTGTTACCTCGTTGGCAGTGCTGAAACCCGTCTGCAGGATGAACTGCATGATCTCGAAGTCCGACAGGTCCGAGGCATCTGCAATCAGGCCCCGTTCGACTGCCCGCTCATGGATCGCATCGCGGTTGAGTCCCTTGCCGTCGTCGGCAATGCGCAGCACGATCTCCGGGCCCTCCCTGTGCAACGCAATCTTGATAGTTCCCGTCTCGGGCTTGCCTGCCTTCTTGCGCTCACCGGGCATCTCGATGCCATGGTCCACGGCATTGCGCAGCATGTGCTCCAGTGGCGCGACGATCCTGTCCACCAAGGTGCGATCCATCTCGCTTTCCGCACCCTCGAGCCTGAGTTCGACCTGTTTGCCCAGCTCCTGGGCAGACTGACGCACCACACGGCGCAAGCGCGGTGCGAGTCCAGCAAACGGGATCATACGCGTCCGTAACAGGTCTTCCTGCAGGCTGGTGTTGACGCGCGACTGCTGCAACAACAGCGTCTCGGCCTCGCGTGTCGTGCCTGCCAGCAACTCCTGGATACTGTGCAGGTCACTGATACTCTCCATCAGTGAGCGCGACAACTGCTGCAGGTTTGAATAACGGTCCATCTCCAGCGGGTCAAAGTCCTGATTGCGGTCGCTGGACTCCTGTTCGTAGCGTGACAGGATCTGGGTTTCCGTTTCGATCTCCAGCTGACGCAGCTTGTCGCGCAGGCGGGTGGTGGTCTGCTCCAGCTCCGTCAGGTTGAACCGGTATGCACCGACCTGCTGTTCCAGCCTTGACCTGTAAATACTCATCTCACCGGCATTGTTGACCAGGTCATCGAGCAGGCTGGCCTGCACGCGCACCTGCTCACCACGTACACGCGAGGACTTGCGCCGCTCCACGCGCCGCGGCATGACCTCCCCCTCCACCGCAGTGTCGGTCTGCAAGGCCTGTATCACTGCCTGCTCCGCGGCCTCTGCATCGCTGACTGCATCCGCTTCCGGCTCCGCAGCAGGCGCGCGCTCGAAACACGTTTCCAGCTCCGCCTCCCGGGACTCGTTCTGGACCACGTCCCGCACCTCGACTTCGTCAGCTTCGATCCCGAAGTTGCCCAGGGCGGCCTGCAACTCCTCGATGTCAGCCGGCAGCTTCCGTGCCTTGACCTGATCGAGCAGGTTGGCCAACTGGTCATGTGCCTCCTGCAGATGTGCAAACAGGTGCTGTGACGCACCGACATGCCCGTCAACGACCCGGGTCACCAGCGACTCGATGCCGTGACTCAGATTGCCGATAGCGCAAATGTCCAACATGCGCGCCCCGCCCTTGAGTGTGTGCAGCTGACGCTGGAATTCACCGATCAACCGGGTATTGCCCGGCTCCTTTGACCAGGCACGCAGCGTCGTCTCGCTGCTGTCGATGATTTCACCTGCCTCTTCCAGAAAAACCTCCAGCAGCTCCGGATCCAGGTCCGCATAGGGGTCGGCTGCCGCTGCGGCCGCAGCATCGACGCCAGCTTTTTGCCGTTCACCGGGCTGCGCTTGCCCGGCCTGGCGTTCGTCCTGCTGCAAACCAGCGATGCGTTCCCGCAACGACTGCAGCCCGGCGGCGTCAAACGATTTGTCCGGCAGTCTCCCGACAAGTTCGGCCATGGTCACGACGCATGCCTGCAGGACGCCAAGGGCGACATCACTGACCGGCTCCCGGGCCTCGCGCAACCCGGCGAAATGGACATACAGATCCTCGGCCAAATCCCGGATGGATTCCACATCCGCTGAATCAGCGATGCCGGACAGGGTATGCAGGGCGCGATACAGGGGTTCTGATACCATGCAGGGCTCACGCGCCTGTTCGCAGGTATCGATGAAAGCACTGATTGCACCGAGGTGGTCGCGGCACTCGCGCGCAAGGATTTCGATGAATTCCGGCTCCGCTTCCTGCTCCACCTGAGCAAGCGTAGGCACGTCATTTCGGGAATCGCCGGCATCAGGGCCGCTGACGGCGGCATCCGTCCCGGCTTGTGCAGCGCCCTCATCCGCGGGTATCTGCAGTGCCGGTGTAGCAGGTTCACCTCGGACCAGGCTGTCAGCACCCGCCATCAGCGCGCGATAATCGCTTGCCGGCTCACTCCCGTCAGCCAGCTCGGCAATCAGCCCGGACATGGCCGCGGGGACTTGCTCGAGCAGCGCAAGGTGATCCGGGCCGACCTCGATGGAGCCGTCGATTATGCGCTTCAGAAGGTCCTCGATGGCCCAAGCAAATTCACCGATCCGCAGGGCGCCGGCCGTGCGGCCACTGCCCTTCAGGGTATGGAAGGACCGACGTATGTCCTCCAGTTCATCCAGGTTGTCCGGATTCCCGATCCATGCGGGCAGCCTGTCCGCAATCGAAACCCGCTCCTCGCTTGCCTCTTCCAGAAAGATCTCGACGATCTCCGGGTCGGCGTCCGCGGCAAGCACCGGCAGTTCCGCCAGCGGATTCGCGGCACCGGACACACCAGCGGCAAGCGCCTCTACCGGCTGCGCAACTGTCCGTTCATACTGTCCCGCCGCTAGTATCTCCGCGCCAGGGTATGCCTGTGCCCGGGCAACCAGGTCATTGATATCCAGCTCCGCTGGCGGACCGCCCGTGACCTGCGCGAGCAGCTGCACCAAAGCCAGGCGCGCGTCCAGCAACAGGGCATCCAGCCCCTCGCTGTAGTCCACGGCGCCATCCATCAGCCGGTTGAGCAGCTGCTCGAAGGCCAAGGCAAAATCACCCAGCAGCAGAGCTCCGACCATGCGTCCATTACCCTTTAGCGAGTGAAACGCCCGCTGGATTGATTCCAGGGCATCCGTATCGCCGGGGTTGGCAGACCATTGTGGTATCAGCTGCACAAGGCCTTGCAGTGTTTCTTCCGCCTCTTCGACGAAGATATCGAGGATTTCCCGGTCCACGTCTGTGCCTATGACCTGGGGTTCCGTGATCACCGGCACCTCTGCCACGACTACCGGACAGACAGCCGACTCGGTCTCCTCGCCGCGCAGCCTGGCCAGGCTCAGTTCCGCGACATCTAGCACCATGCCGCCGTAAAGCGGGTTTCTATCCAACTCCTCGACAAAATATTCGATACTGCAAATGGCATCGGCCAGGCTGTCCAGCTGGGCATCCGTGGGCAACTGTGCAGCCTGCAACAGGCCTTGCGAGACATAGTCGCCGATCTGCTGCACCAGCACGGCGGCCCGCTCCTGCCCTGCAAGCTGCAAACCACCCTTGATCCGGTCGAGCAACTGCGCGACCGAGTCGAGCCCGGCAGCTTGTTGCGGTGCGCGGATGTAGTCATCGATAGCTTCCTTTGCCTGCGCCATGTCCGCAACCACCGCGTGCATCACTGCACTGACCCCGTGGCGGTAGGCATACTCCCCGTTGCCCCGCGGCTGCACGAGTCCCGGCTCACCACCCTGGATTCCATCGAGTGCCGTCTCGACGACAATCATGGCCTGTGCCACGTCCATCAGCAGCGGCTCGTCGACCGACTGGCGACCTTCGCCCAGGGCGCGAAGTCGCTGCCCCTGTTCTGCCAACACCTGGCTGGCTTCATCCAGGCCGATCATGTCGACGCTGTTGCCCAGCGCGTGGATTTTGTCCGCGATCGGCACCAGTTCCGCCGGGTCTTGCATACCCGCACGGATGAAATCATCCAGCTGTTCCTGAATCTCCTCGAGCGCAGCCCCGGCCGCAGTCGCGGCCGTGTCCAGCAGTTCGCCGCTGCGCCCGGCCAGGCCTTCGCTCGCAGCGCCGACAGCAACTGCCGACTGGCCGGTGATCCCGCAGGTCTGCCTGATATCAACCGGACAGTCCGCGCTGCAGTCCGCCTGAATAATATGGAACAACAAGTCGCACAACAGGTCTGCGGGGATGGACTCGGAAAACGCGGGTTCACCGACCTCGATCAGGCGCTTGATCTGGCGATCGATCTGTCCGCATGTCTGCTTGATTTCGGTTGAGTCCTGCGCTCCCAGCTCCATCAGGCTCTCAATGAGGCCGCCACTGAACCACCAGAGCCGGGCCGATGCCTCAATTACCGAGGCCTGCTGCAGGCTCGCCAGGACTGCACGCAATTCCTGTAGTCCCTGGTGCGCTTCCGCGCCCCGGTACCATTGCAGCAGGCCGGACTGGAAGCGTGGCCGCAGGTTACGGGCCAGTTCCTGCACAGTGTTCTGCCCGGTCGTCTTGTCCGGGTTGTAAACCGAAGGCGGCAGCGAACTGGTCAGGTCCGGATGAAACATGAATCTCTCGGACAACGGACCGATACCACGCACCGCACGCAATTCATTGATGATCGGCAGCAATACGGCCGGGACCTCGTGCCGACCGTTGTCGAGCCGCGACAGGTAATCCGGCAACTGCAGGAGCGCCTGCATCAGGATCTCGAGGCCGGCCTCCCGGGGATTGACCCGTGCCTGGATCAGGGCATCAACGACACCCTCCATTTCCACGGTCAGTTGGTCCGCAGCAGTCAATTCAATCATCTGCAGGGATCCACGCGCCTGGTGCAGATGGGCCATACAATCCAGCAGGCAATCCGGGTCCGTGGGATTTTCGGCATAGCCCTGCAGACACACACGCGCATGCTGCAGAGTCTCGGTCAGCGCCTGCCGGACCCGGCCCAGCATGCTGAAATCGACTGCCTCACTCATAGGGTTTCCCGGGCTGTACCGATCACTTTTATGACTGCGGAAGTTTGAAACCGGCAACCGATTTGCCGAGATCTTGTGCCAGCCGGCTGAGTTCATCGATGGACCTCGAGGTGTGGTCCGCGCCCGTGGATGTTTGCGTGGTTATGTCCTGGATACCGTTCATGGTCTTCGATATCTCCGCCGCGGCACCGGCCTGCTGCCGGGCAGCGCCAGAGATGGTCTGAATCAGATCGGCCAGCTGCTCGGATACATTCTCGATCTCTTCCAGCGCACCGCCGGCATCTTCCGCCAGCTGCGCACCATTGACCACACCCGTGGTGCTCTTCTCCATGGAAATGACCGCTTCGTTGGTATCGGCCTGAATGGTCTTGACCAGCGCCTCGATCTGCTTGGTTGCATTGGCGGAACGTTCGGCCAGGCGCTGGACCTCGTCCGCGACCACTGCGAAGCCGCGTCCCGCCTCGCCCGCCATGGCCGCCTGTATCGAGGCATTGAGGGCAAGGATATTCGTCTGTTCAGCGATATCGTTGATCAGCTCGACAATATCGCCAATCTCCTGCGAGCTCTCACCCAGCCGCTTGATCCGTTTCGATGTCTCCTGGATATGCTCGCGAATCGTGTCCATACCTTCCATGGTGCGCTTCACGGCATTGCCGCCCTTCTTGGCGATCTCGACTGACTGCATTGCAACCTTGGAGGACTCGCTGGCATCGCTGGACACCTCGTTCAGGGAGGCCGCCATCTTGTTGATGGCAGAGCCGGCCGAGGTAATATCACTGGACTGCTGCATGCTTGCCGCCGATAACTGTTGTGCGATGTTTTCGGTCTCGTGCACGGAGGAAGACATCTGCTTGGCCGTATCGTTGATGGTCTTAACCAGGCCGCGCAGCGAGTCAACCGTCACATTGATCGAGTCGGCAATCGCACCCGTATAATCCTCGGTGATCGTGGCACGCACCGTCAGGTCACCCTCCGCCAGGGCCCCCATTTCGTCCAGCAGGCGCTGGATGGCTTCCTGGGTACGGGCATTTTCACCTGCCACTACCTTGTTGCTGCGACGCTGGGTGCGCATGGTTTCGATGCCGATCCAGAGGAGCACCAGCAGCACGACGGCAGCGAGCAGGTAGACCAGCTCCGTAGACAGCAGACGACTGCCCACCGAAACGGTATAGGCGTCCTTGAGACCAGTTGTCGCCGCGTAGAGTTGCTCATGCTGAGCGGCAAGCGCGCCGAGCGCACCCTGGATGCCTGCCAGTTCGGCACTGTTGTCGGCAACCACGCCGGCATGCTCCTTGACCTGGCTGAACAGCGTGGACATCTTGCGCAACTGTGCCTGCGCCGAGTCGCTATTCACGGACTGGATACCATTAGTGCCATTGATCAGGCCGGCAAGCACACGGCCGAATTCCCGGGTGTCGGCCGCAAAGCCAATGGCGGCCGCCTGTGCGTCGGCGCCACTCACCAGTCTGTTTATAGTGTTGACCATTCTCTCGCCAAGAACGGACTGGCGGCTGGCATGACCGACCTGGGAGGCACTGGCCCCGTTCTTCACCAGGCTGCCCACCACACTCTCATTGAGTTCGATGATCTGCGGCATGACATCATTGATGACCTTTGCCACCTCGGCCACGGACATGATCAAAGCCTGTTCTTCGATGATCAGTGCAACACCCTGGTCAAAGGCGTCCCAGCTGGACCGCAAGCGCGTGTAGGCCTCGGGCAGGCCAGTGCCACCGGTAAGCTGGCGGTGCTCGAACTTGCCGCGCTGCTCATCGAGCAGCTGGCGGAAGTGCTCTCTTGACCTGGCCAGCCATTCGAAGGCCTGATGATTGCCGCTGATGGCAGACTCGACATTCGCCGCCATACGCTGTGACAGCACCTGCTGTTCACCGAACGCAACAAGATTTTGCTGATCAGTCTCCGCCTGTTTGCTGACGTGAACAAAGATACCCACCAGCGCACAGGCAGCGAATAACATGGTAAATACCAGAAACTTTATCCAGTTACTGGAACCCGGCGACCCTACATCGAATAGTGCTTTCATGGCCTGTCTCCTGACAGATTTATCTCCAACTCGAATAACTTCATTGCCGGCGAACGGACTGTCCGGCGCATTCAATCAGACCGCGGCCTGCAAAAATTGCGGCGCCTCAACCAGGGTGAACAGACTGATCAGCCCCCACTCGTAACCACCGGCACGATAGCTGTGGCTGACATATTCCCGGAACACCTCATCGGGATATGCCACGTCGACACGCGCCTCTTCCGGGAAATGCTTGAGACCGAATACCTCGTCCACGACCAGGCCGGAGTAGATACCCTGGTATTCAACTACCAGCACACGGGTTCGATAGGTGATCTCGCTGCCGCTCCCGCTCAAGTACCTGTTCAGGTCCACCACCGGCAGCAACTTGCCACGAATATTCGCGACACCGCACACCCATGAACGGGTATTCGGAACCACCGTCATCTCCGGATAGGTAAGTATTTCAACCACCTCGCCCAACGCCGTGACCAAACGATTGCCACTCACCCGGAATCCGACACTGGACAATGCGTCACCGGACTCGAGTTTCTGCGGGAGGCTGGCCGCGGACAGCTGGCAACGCACCCCAATCTCCTTGAGGATTGCTGCAGGATCGATAATCGTGACGGCAGACATTGCGTGCAGCGACCCTAACCCGCAAGCGTTTCACTGATGGTGTTCAGCAGCGCGCCTTCATCGACAGGCTTGGTGACATAGTCCCGCGCGCCCTGACGCATTCCCCAGGCACGGTCCACTTGCTGGTCCTTGCGGGTCACCAGGATCACCGGGATTGCAGAGGTCTCCGGATCGGAACCCAGTTCCCGCAGCGCCTGGAATCCGTTCATCTCCGGCATCACCACATCCATCAGGATGAGATCGGGTTTGAACAGCCGCGCCACTTCGATACCCTCGTTGCCGGTTTCCGCTGTCAGCGTTTGGTAGCCGTTTTTTTCCAGCATCACCTGCAACAGGTAGGTGTCCGTGGGGGAATCATCGACGATCATTATTTGGGTCATCGCGGTTCTCTCGTCACTGGTTGGGGGGCAAATCTCATGTCTTGGCAGGATTGCTGTCGCGGGCTGGCGCTCAGCCGGTACTGCCACCGTAGTGTTGGATGACGGCCAGCAGTTCTTCCCGGGTGAACGGCTTGGTGATGAAGTGATCCGATCCCACAACGCGCCCGCGGGCACGATCAAACAGTCCGTCCTTGCTGGACAACATCACCACCGGGGTATGGCGGAATACCCGGTGATGCTTGATCAGTGCACAGGTCTGGTACCCGTCCAGGCGCGGCATCATGACATCCAGGAAGATCAAATCCGGTTCGTGGTCGGCGATCTTGCTGAGCGCCTCGAAACCGTCCACGGCCATCACCACCTCGAAGCCCTCCTTCCTGAGCAGTGTCTCGGCACTGCGACGGATGGTCTTGCTGTCATCGATGACCATGACCGTGAATGCCCGGATCGCGCCGGGGCTGGCGGACGGCGCCGGGGCCATCTCGTAATCGCTTGTCTGTACTCCGCTACGCATCAGATATCTACTTGTTTTTAATGTTAAACATTGAATTTCAACGGCTCTGCCACCGCACCCCTTGCAGCCTCCGCCCGGCATCGATTACGCACCGCTGGCGAATTGGTTACTATTGGCCTTTAACTACAACGATTTATCGTCCATCCGCCAGCAAACTTTATTTAGCGCCCCCAGCGGGAACCAATAGCGGGAACTACGTCACATGACGATCAAACTAGGGGTGGTGATGGATCCGATCGAGTCCATCAACTTCCATAAGGACAGCACCCTGGCCATGCTGCTGGCCGCCCGCGCGCGCGGCTGGGAGCTGTACTACATGGAGCAGGCCGACCTGTTCCTGCAGGACGATAACTGCCTGGCGCAGATGTGCGCCCTCGAGGTGCACAACGACGCGGACCGCTGGTTTGAACGTGGCGAGGCCGGGATCCGCCCGCTGGCAACGCTGGATGTGGTGCTGATGCGCAAGGACCCGCCGGTGGAGATGGAATACCTGTACACCACCTTCCTGCTGGAACGCGCCGAGGCGGAGGGTGCGCTGGTGGTGAACCCCCCTGCCGCACTGCGCAATGCCAGCGAAAAGCTCTACACCGCGTGGTTCCGGGAGTGCTGCCCGCCAACCCGCGTCAGCCGCAACATGGACCGGCTCAGGGAATTCCTGGGGGAGCACGGCGACATCGTGGTGAAGCCGCTGAACGGCATGGGCGGCGCCTCCGTGTTCCGGGTCCGGCGTGACGATCCCAATGTCAACGTGATTTTGGAAACCATCACCGACAACGGCAAGCGTTCGGCCATGGCACAGCGTTTTATCCCGGAAATCGTTCAGGGCGACAAGCGTATCCTGATGATCGATGGTGAACCCTTCCCGCAGGCACTGGCGCGCATCCCGGCGGCCGGCGAGACGCGCGGCAACCTGGCGGCCGGCGGCACCGGCAAGGGCGTGGAACTGAGCGACAGGGACCGCTGGATCTGCGCACAGGTCGGTCCGGCGCTGCGCGAGCAGGGCCTTCTGTTCGTCGGACTGGACGTGATCGGCGATTACCTGACCGAGATCAATGTCACCAGCCCGACCTGCATCCGGGAGCTCGACAAGCTCTACCAGGCCGATATCGCCGGCCAGCTGATGGATGCCATCCAGCAGCGTATCGTCTAACCCCATGCCACCACTTGCCCTGCTTTACCGGCACCCGCTGTTACGCGCCCTGACCCTGACACTGACGTGCCTGCTGGCTGCCTGCAGCCGGGGAGACGACCCCGTCTACCGTGACCAGTTCTTCGCCTTCGGTACGCTGATCGACCTCAGCTTTTATGATGTCGAGACGGCCCGTGCGGAGCAGGCCAGCCAGGCACTGGAACAGGCCTTCACGCAAATGCACACCGACTGGCACGCCTGGCAGCCGGGGGCCTTGCAACAGGTGAATGCACGCTTGGCCGAACAAGGCCAGGCAACCGGTGATCCTGCCATCGCGGCCCTGATCCAGGAGGCCAACCGCTTGTCGCTGCTGAGCAACGGCCTGTTCAACCCGGTGATCGGCCGACTGGTGGCGCTGTGGGGTTTCCATAGCGATGAACCGCCACAGGGCCCGCCACCGGCCGGGGAGCGGATCAGGCAGCTGGTCGAACAGGCCCCCACCAGCGCCGATGTCCACGTGGACGGCCTGCAGATCAGCGGCCACAACCCGGCCGTGCGCTACGATCTCGGGGCCTTTGCCAAGGGCTATGCCATCGACCGCGGCATCCAGCAGCTGCGCGAGCTGGGCATCACAAATGCCATCATCAATGCCGGCGGCGACCTCCGCGGCATCGGCCGTCATGGTGAGCGTCCCTGGCGCATCGGCATCCGCGACCCGCGCAAACCGGGGGTCCTGGCCGCCGTTGAACTGGCTGCCGACGAGAGCGTGTTCACTTCGGGCGACTATGAGCGCTTTTATGAATATGAAGGCCAGCGCTATCACCATATTATCGACCCGCGCAGCGGCTACCCGGCCAGCGCTACCGTCTCGGCCACCGTCATTCACCCGCTGGCCGCCACCGCCGATGCCGCGGCTACGGCGCTGTTCGTCGCCGGCCCGGACGACTGGCCGGCGATTGCCCGGCAGCTGGGGGTGGGCTATGTCATGCTGGTTGATCGTGAGGGCAGAATTCACATGAACCCGGCCATGAAGGCACGGCTGGTGTTCGAGTCCGAACCGGATACTATCGTCATGAGTGACGCATTATGATGACACGCGCTGACTGGGTGCTGATGGTGATAGCGCTCTGCGCCCTGCCGCTGCTGTACCTGCACCTCTGGACCCCGCAGGACGCCTACTGGGATGTTGGCGATACGAGGGCAGGAGCCCGAGGTAGTGCGAAGCAGGAGCCAGAGCCGAGTGCAACGCATGGAGCAGTTGCCGATTCGGCCACCGGGCTGCGCATCCAGATCGCCGCTGCAGCCGCGACCATCACACCCCTGACGCCGGACCGCCAAGTGCAGGTTACCGGGCCCATCGGTGAAAGCACAATCGAGATCCGGGCGGGACAGGCGCGCTTTCTCAGCTCACCCTGCCCGGGGCAGGTCTGCGTGCACAGCGGCTGGCTCCGGGAGGCCGGTCAACTGGCCGCCTGCCTGCCCAATCGCATCAGTATCCAGTTGCTGGGCAGCCGGCCACGCTTCGATGCGATTAATTTTTAGGGAATGCGTGGTGTGATGCCTGATGCAGATACAGACAACAGCTGAAGACCAGCGCATCGCCTGGCTGGCCGCCCTCGCGATCACCATCCACATCCTGGAAAGTGCCTTCCCCTCACCCCTGCCCGGCATAAAACCGGGTCTGGCCAATGTCATCACCATCGTGGTCCTGATTCAGTTCGGCTGGCGCAGCGCCGCCTGGGTGAGTCTGTTGCGGGTGCTGTGTGGCAGCCTGCTTCTGGGGACCTTTCTCACGCCGACATTTCTGCTTAGCCTGAGCGGGGCCGTCTGCAGCATAGGCATTCTCTGGCTGGCCGGCCGTCTCCCGGGCAGGGGCTTCGGCCCGGTCGGATTCAGCCTGCTGGCCGCGCTGGCACACACGGCCGGCCAGTTCACCATCGCCTGGCTCCTGTTCATACCGCACCCGGCCTTGTGGCGCCTGTTCCCGGTTCTGCTGACCGCCGCACTGCTGTTCGGGACAGTCAGCGGTATAATCGCGGGAGAAATCTCAAACCGGCAACGACAATGCACTACCTGAACTCCTCCGCGCTGGACGCCGGGCCGGTCACCACCACCGACCGGCTCGCCCTGACGCTGTTCTTTGCAGTCGTGCTGCACGCCATGATTATCCTCGGCATCACTTTCGGCATCCCTGACGACGAACCGCCGGAAAACACGCTGCCGACACTGGACATCACTGTCGCCAATCGGCGCACGCCCCCCCCGGAAGAGGCTGAGTACCTGGCCCAAACCAGCCAGGACGGGGGTGGCAATATCGCTGAAAAGGTGCGTCCGCAACAAGCGCTGCCGGAACTGGCGCCGGCACAAACAAAACCGCAGCAACCTGCACCCGCCCCCACCCAGGTGGTGACCGCGGAACGCTCCGAAACCCGTATCACCCAGGACAAAACGCAGGTCCCGGAAACCGATCCAGAGGACCTGTCGGCCAGCGAACTGATTGAACGCAGCCTGGAGATGGTCAACCTCAGCGAGCAGATCAGCGAATCGATGCAGGCCTATGCGCGACGTCCCCGCCAGGTCTTTGTGTCGGCGCGCACCCGCGAGTTCAAATACGCCAACTATATGACTGAATGGGTGCGCAAGGTGGAACGCGTGGGCAACCTGAACTACCCGGACGTCGCTCGCCGCGAGGGGCTGTCGGGCAAGCTGTTGCTGGATGTGGCGCTGAACCCGGACGGTACGGTACGCAATATCAGCGTGCTGCGCCCCTCCGGGCATGCCGTCATCGACGAGGCCGCCATCCGCATCGTGCATCTGGCCGCCCCCTTCCCGCCCTTCCCTGCTGACATACGCAAGGAGGCGGACGTCCTGCATGTCACCCGCACCTGGGAATTCTCCACTACCAATCGCCTGCAGAGCCGCTGAGCGCTGCCACGGCCCGGTGGCCACAAGACTTGCTGGCGACTGCCCCTGTGTCCGATACTAGGGTTATGGACACCTTTGATTCACTCAACAATCACTTCCTCATTGCAATGCCCGCATTGTCGGACCCCAATTTCCATCACACCGCCACCTATATCTGCGAACATAACGATGAGGGGGCCCTGGGTCTGATCATCAACCGGCCGACGGACCTGCGGCTCGGCGAGATCCTCGCGCACATGGGCATCGAAGCGACCACCGATGAAATTGCCGCACAGCCCGTCTACCTGGGCGGCCCGGTGCAGAATGATCGCGGCTTCGTGCTGCACCAGCCGGTAGGCAACTGGGAGGCGACGCTCAAGGTCACGCAGGACACCGCCATCACCTCGTCACGCGACATCCTCGATGCCATTGCCCGCGGGGAAGGTCCCGAGAAGATATTCATCACCCTGGGCTATGCCGGCTGGGGTGCTGGACAACTTGAGCATGAGCTTGCCGAAAACGCCTGGTTGAGCGGCCCCGCCGATTCCCGCATCGTGTTCGACACACCCTACGAACAACGCTGGGAAGCCGCCGCCGGCCTCATCGGCGTCGATCTCAAGCTGCTGTCCGGCGAGGCCGGGCATGCCTGAAAGTGTTTTATTTCCAGGCCAGCCGCCGGTTAAACTGCCGGCCGGATAGTCTTGCGGACCCTGCTCGGATTTGACTTCGGCCTGCAGCGAATCGGCGTCGCCGTTGGCCAGGAAATCACCGGGACCGCCACGGCGCTCAGGACGGTTACAGCAGTCGACGGCAAACCTGACTGGAAAACACTCTCCGAGCTGGTACAGACATGGCAACCCGATGCCCTGGTCGTCGGCCTGCCGCTGCACGCCGACGCCAGCGTAGCGGGCATCACACAGGCGGTGAAACGCTTTATACGGCAGCTCGAGGGGCGCTTCCATCTGCCGGTATACTGCATGGATGAAAGACTGAGTTCACAGGCGGCAAAGGATTTGCGCGGCCACCACCAGCAGGAGCTGGCCGGCAAGGGCCTCGATGCTGTCGCTGCGCGGATTATCCTGCAGGACTGGCTGGAAACACACAACGGGAACGCATGAACGAAATCGACAACATTCCCGGAATGCTCGACAACATGGCGCATGAACTGGCGGAGCTGCTGAAAAAGGGCAACCGTGACAACCCGGCCATGGTCGGCATCCACACCGGCGGCGTGTGGGTCGCGGAGCAGCTGCACCGGAAACTCGGGTTAAGTGACCCCCTCGGCAGCCTGGATATCTCGTTCTACCGCGACGACTTCACCCGAATTGGCATGAATCCGGTAGTACGGCCTTCGCAGCTACCGTTCGGCATCGACGACCGCCACATCATCCTGGTTGACGACGTCCTGCATACCGGCCGCACCATTCGCGCGGCCATGAATGAACTGTTCGATTACGGTCGCCCGGCATCCATCCTGCTGGCCACACTGGTGGAACGTGACGGCCGGGAACTGCCGGTTCAGGCCAACGTGGTCGGCAGCCACATCCGGCTGAGCGCCACGCAACACATCAAGCTGCTGGGTCCCGACCCCCTAAGGCTGGAAATCAAGCAGGAATCATGAGCACTGCCAGCCTGCAACTCGACGCGCACGGACGACTGAAGCATTTCCTGTCCATCGAGGGACTCAATAACCAACTGCTTATCGATATCCTCGACACGGCGGAGTCATTTGCCGGGGTCACCGAACAAACCGTCAAGAAGGTGCCGCTGTTGCGTGGCAAGACCATCGTCAACCTGTTCTTCGAGGCCAGCACGCGCACCAGGACGACTTTCGAACTGGCCGCCAAGCGGCTGTCGGCCGATGTGCTGAACATCAATATCACCCAGTCCAGCGCCGTCAAGGGCGAGACCCTGCTGGACACGCTGCGCAACCTGGAGGCCATGCATGTCGACATGTTCGTGGTTCGCCATACCGACAGCGGTGCGGCCCACTTTATTGCCAACCACGCCGCGCCCCACGTCAGTGTCATCAATGCGGGTGACGGCCGGCATGCACACCCGACCCAGGCTCTGCTGGACATATTCACCATCCGCCGCGTCAAGGGACCGGACTTCGGCCGACTGCGTGTAGCCATTGTCGGGGATATCCTGCATTCGCGCGTGGCGCGCTCGCAGATTCATGCCCTGAACCTGCTCAATACCGGGGATATCCGGATTGTCGCACCCAAAACGCTGGTGCCCGCCTACGCGGAATCACTGGGAGTACATGTCTATCATGACCTGGAAGCCGGCATCGAGGCCGCGGATGTAATTATCATGCTGCGCCTGCAGCGCGAACGCATGCAGGGTGCGTTGCTGCCCAGCGAGCATGAATACTACGAACTGTTCGGAGTGACTGAAGAGAAACTCGCCGTTGCCAGCCCCGATGTCACCATTATGCATCCGGGACCCATCAACCGCGGGGTGGAAATGGACTCCGAGGTCGCCGACGGGTCACACTCGGTCATCCTGGAACAGGTGACCCACGGCATTGCCGTGCGCATGGCGGTTATGTCCATGGCCATGCACCACCAGAAAAAAGTCACACAATAGACTCATGATGACAAGCAGCACACAGCATCCGGACCGTATCCGCATCAGTGGCGGTCGCGTCATCGACCCGGCCAATAACCTGGACGCCGTACTCGACGTGTTTGTGGCCGACGGCAACATCGCGGCTGTCGGGACGCCGCCGGATGGCTTTATTGCGGACCACGAAATCGATGCCAGCGGCCGCATCGTCTGCCCGGGACTGGTTGACCTGTGTGCCCGCACCCGCGAACCCGGACAGGAACACAAGGCGACCATTGCCTCGGAGTCGCTGGCCGCGGCCAGCGGCGGCATCACCACTCTGTGCTGCCCTCCGGACACCTACCCCGTGGTCGAGACGCCGGCCGATATCGAACTCATCCGGCTGCGGGCCGAGGCCGCCGGCAAAGCCCGCGTCGTGACCCTGGGGGCGCTGACCCGGGGGCTGGACGGCGAGTATTTGAGCGAAATGGCGGCACTCAAGAAAGCAGGTTGTGTCGGCGTCAGCAATGCCCTGCGCCCGCTGGCCAACACCCAGGTGCTGCGGCGCGCGCTCGAATACGCCGCCACCTTCGACCTGACCGTATTCCTCTATGCCGATGACCACTGGCTGTCGGCCAATGGCTGCGCCCATGAGGGCAAGGTCGCCACGCGCATGGGCCTGCCGGGAATACCCCAGGCGGCCGAAACCGCAGCGATTGCTCGCGACCTGGCGCTGGTCGAACAGACCGGTGTACGGGCGCACTTCTGCCGGTTGAGCACGGCACGGGCCGCGCACATGGTGGCCCGCGCCCAGTTCGACGGCCTGCCGGTCACGGCGGATGTTGCCATCCCCTACCTGTACCTGACCGAGATCGATATCCGCGAGTTTGACAGCAACTGCCATGTCATCCCGCCCCTGCGCACCACCGAAGACCGCCAGCGGCTGCGCGATGCCGTGCAGCGCGGGATCTTCTCGGCCATTTGCTCGGACCATCAACCCCATGATCCGGACGCGAAACTCAGACCGTTCCCTTCAACCGAGCCCGGCATCTCGGGCCTCGACACCCTGCTGCCACTGGGGTTGCGGCTGGTCGATGAACAGGTCATGAAACTGGGCGAACTGATACACCGCCTGACGGCGGGACCTGCGCGCATCCTGGGGCTGCCCGGCGGGACCCTGGCGGTCGGCAGCGCAGCGGATATCTGTATCTTCGATCCTGAATTGACCTGGCTACTCGACCCATCGACCATCAAAAGCCATGGGCACAACACACCGTTCATGGGCTGGGAACTGAAAGGCCGCGCCACCCACACCCTGCTGGCTGGCCGGCTGGTCCACACGCTGTAAGCAGCTACTGCTGCAGAGATCCTGACACCACCCATGCCGGCACCCGCATACAAACCACACCGCAGCACGCTGTTTGTCGAGGATGCGCTGATACTCTCGCATGAACGCTACCCCGCAAACCAGTTCGTGCTGCGCGTTGCGGCACCGCAGTGCGCGGAACATGCCCTGCCCGGCAGCTTCGCGCACATCCAGTGCGCGGCCGCACTGCCAATGCGTCGGCCCCTGTCGATCATGCGCGTCGATGCCGATCAGGGTTGGGTTGAATTTCTCTACAAGGATGTCGGACTCGGCACCCACGCACTGGGGAGCCGTAAAGAGGGGGAAACCATCAACCTGATCGGCCCGATCGGTACGCCCTTCAGCACCGACCGGACACGGCCACGCACCCTGTTGCTTGGCGGTGGCGTGGGCATCCCGCCGATGGTGTTTCTCGCCGACCGGCTGCGCGCGGACACACACTGGCAACCGCTGGTGCTGATGGGCTCGGAAGTCCCATTCCCGTTTTCCGCACGACCGTCACGGTTCCTGGTCCCGGGGATCCCGAAGGGTGTTATTGCGGCGATGCCACTGCTGGATGACTGGGGCGTCCCCAGCAGGCTGGCCAGCCTGCAGGGCTACCCCGGGTGCTTCGAGGGTTATATCACCGCTCTGGCACGCAGCTGGCTGGACTCGCTGAGCGCGGCGAAACGTGACGAGGTCAGCGTTTACGCCTGTGGGCCCCAGCCGATGCTGGTGGCCGCGGCACGTCTGGCAGGGGACTATGGTCTGCCCTGCCAGGTCTCACTGGAGGAATACATGGCCTGCGCGGTGGGCGGTTGTGCCGGCTGCACCGTCAGGCTGGTAACACCCGACGGCCCCGCCATGAAACGCGTGTGCGTGGACGGGCCCGTGTTCGATGCCACGCTGATCGACTGGTGAACATCCGCAGCCGCTAGTCTTCCTCGAGCAACGAGATGCCGTCCATCGCGGCGGCGTACTGATCGACATCCCCCTTGTCCAGCTTGACCATGAGGCGCACCTCGTTGGCCGAGTCGGCATAGTGCAGGGCATCGTCGTAGGTGATCTCGCCGGCCTTGTACAGCTCGAACAGCGCCTGGTCGAAGGTGATCATGCCCTGCTGGCGTGACTGCTTCATCAGCTCCTTGAGCTTGTGTATCTCACCCTTGAGGACCAGGTCACGCACCAGCGGTGTACCCAGCAGGATCTCCACACATACCCGGCGGCCCTTGCCATCGGCGCGCGGGATCAGCTGCTGCGCCAGGAACGCCTTCAGGTTCATCGACAGATCCATGAACAGCTGGGCCCGACGTTCCTCAGGGAAGAAGTTGACAATGCGGTCCATGGCCTGGTTGGCGTTATTGGCATGCAGGGTCGCCAGACACAGGTGCCCGGTCTCGGCAAAGGCAATGGCGTGGTTCATGGTTTCCCGATCACGGATCTCCCCGATCAGGATAACGTCCGGCGCCTGCCGCAGGGTGTTCTTCAGCGCCACCTCGTAAGACTCGGTATCGATGCTGACCTCACGCTGGGTGATAACGCAACCCTTGTGCTCGTGCACGAACTCGATCGGGTCCTCGATGGTGATGATATGGCCGGAACCTTGTTCATTGCGGTAGCCGATCATGGCGGCAAGCGAGGTGGACTTGCCGGTGCCGGTCGCGCCGATGAAGACGATCAGGCCACGCTTGGTCATCGACAGGTTCTTCAGGATCGGCGGCAGCTGCAGTTCCTCGATCGTGGGGATATAGGATTCGATGCGCCGCAACACGATGCCGACATGGTTCATTTGATAGAAGGCGCTGGCACGGAAACGGCCCACACCCTCCTCGTTGACCGCGAAGTTGCACTCGTGGGTCGCACTGAATTCCTCGCGCTGGGTCGGCGACATCATGTTGTACACCATCTCCGCAACTTCATCGGGAGTCAACGGATTCTGGGTGATCGGGCGGATACGCCCGTCCACCTTCATACTGGGCGGCAGACCCACGGTAATGAACAGGTCTGAGGCCTTTTTTTCCGCCGCCAGCTTCAATAATGAGGATACATCCATAGCTGTTACCTCTCTGATGAATTACTAGAACGTTTCCTTGTTGACTGCCTTGGCGCGTGCGTCCTGCTTACTGATCAGACCGCGCGCCAGCAGGTCCTGCAGGTACTGGTCCAGCGTGATCATGCCGGCGGCCTGGCCGGTCTGGATGGCGGAGTACATCTGCGCCACCTTGTCCTCGCGGATCAGGTTACGGATCGCCGGTGTACCGATCATGATCTCCCAGCCCGCGATACGGCCGCCGCCGATCTTCTTCATCAGGGTCTGGGCAATGACTGCGCGCAGCGATTCCGACAGCATGGAACGCACCATGGTCTTTTCCGCCGCGGGAAACACATCGATGACGCGGTCAATGGTCTTGGCCGCCGAGGTCGTATGCAGGGTGCCGAACACCAGGTGCCCGGTCTCGGCCGCGGTCAGCGCCAGGCGGATGGTCTCCAGGTCGCGCATTTCGCCGACCAGGATGATATCCGGGTCCTCTCGCAAGGCGGAGCGCAGCGCCTCGTTGAAGCCGAGTGTGTCGCGATGCACCTCGCGCTGGTTGACGAGGCACTTCTTGCTTTCGTGGACGAACTCGATCGGGTCTTCGATAGTCAGGATATGGGCGTAATTCTTTTCATTAACGTAGTCGATCATCGCCGCCAGCGTGGTCGACTTGCCCGAACCGGTCGGCCCGGTCACCAGCACCAGGCCACGCGGGTTGTCGGCAATTTTCTTGAAGCTCAAGGGGGTACCCAGGTCTTCAAGGGTCAGGATATCCGAGGGAATGGTACGGAAAACCGCACCGGCACCCCGATTGTGGTTGAAGGCGTTGACTCGAAACCGGGCAAGGTCGGGGATCTCGAAAGAGAAGTCCGTCTCCAGGAATTCCTCGTAGTCCTTGCGCTGCTTGTCGTTCATGATGTCGTAGACAAGCCCGTGCACTGTCTTGTGTTCCAGCGCCGGCACATTGATCTTGCGCATGTCGCCATCCACCCGGATCATCGGCGGCAGTCCGGCAGACAAATGCAGGTCTGACGCACCATTTTTGACACTGAAAGTAAGCAACTCAGCTATATCCATGCCTGCTCCCTTGGGTTTGTATGCTAGTCAATGGTTATCGACTGGACTTCCGGATACTTTATCACTGCCTGAAACCGGTAAATGCGAGACCGGACAGCCGGAACCGGACGCTGCGGGCACCCCTCCAGGGACATTGTTTGCGGTCACGCCCGGCTGCTGCAAGTCAATCACCCGAGTATGCCGAAATACAACGATATAGCAAGTCACAGCTGTGCCCGGGATATGTGTCACTGGCACCGTGGCCTGGCGCATGACGGCTTGTCCTGCGCCACTTCGATCATGTATTGTCAAAACCATGAGTAACACGAGACTCGCGTTTATCGGTGGCGGAAACATGGCACGCAGCCTGGTCGGCGGCCTGATCGCGGATGGCTGGAAACCCGAGTTGATCTGCGTTGCCGATCCCGATGCACAGCAGATGAAAAGACTGGCAGCCAAGTTCCCGATCGTTACCACGCAGGACAACCGGGTGGCGGTGGAACAGTCCGATGCCGTGGTGCTGGCGGTTAAACCACAAATCATCGCGCAGGTGGCCCGTGAACTGGCCCAGGTGGTCAGCAGGCAGCGGCCGCTCATCATCTCGATCGCCGCCGGCATTCGTGAAACCGCCTTGCGCAACTGGCTCGGCGAAGACACCGCCATCGTTCGCGCCATGCCGAATACACCGGCACTGGTACAGAGCGGTGCCACCGCCCTGTATGCCAACCCCCGGGTCAGCGATGACCAGCGCAACCTGGCCGAGTCCATCCTGCGCGCAGTCGGCCTGGCCCTCTGGGTCAAGGACGAGTCCCTGATGGATGCCGTTACGGCGCTCTCGGGCAGCGGGCCGGCCTACTTCTTCCTGTTCATGGAGGCCCTGCAATCCGCCGGAAAACAGCTTGGCCTGCCCGAGGAGACCGCGCGCCTGCTGACCCTGCAGACCGCCTTCGGCGCCTCCAAGATGGCGCTCGAGAGCAGCGATGATGCCGCCACCCTGCGGCGCCGGGTGACCTCTCCCGGCGGGACCACGGAACGCGCCATCGAGGTGCTGCAGCAACATGATTTCGAGACTATAGTGCGGCAGGCCGTGGAGGCCGCGGCCGAGCGCTCGCGGGAGCTTGCCAGCGAATTCGGCAAGGACTGATGCAGGGCAGCTACTTCACCAATCCGCTGGAATTTGTGATCAGCACGCTGTTCAGCCTGTATATCCTGGCCATCATGCTGCGCTTTCTGCTCGGTGCCTTCCGGGCCGATTTCTATAATCCCGCCAGCCAGTTCCTGGTCCGCATCACCAACCCACTGCTGGTGCCACTGCGCAAGGTCATCCCCAGTATCGGCAAATTCGATAGCGCCGCCCTACTGCTTATGCTGATCCTGCAGATCATCTCGCTGGTGCTGGTGCTGGCCCTGCGCGGTGGCGGCATCCCGGTGGGGGCAGTGCTGTTGTCCAGTATCGCGGAACTGGTCTCGCTGATGATCAATGTCTTTATCTTCGCCATCATCATCCAGGTCATCCTCAGCTGGGTAAACCCGGGCAGCTACAACCCGGTAAGCTCACTGCTTTACAGCCTGACCAGCCCGGTACTGCGGCCTATACAGCGGCTCATCCCCCCGATATCCGGCATTGACCTGTCACCTCTGGTTGCACTGCTCGGCCTGCAGGTCCTGAGGATGCTGGTACTGCCGCTACTGGCCTAGTCGTTCTCAGCCGGGTTGCCGGCAAGGCCCTGCAAATACTGCCTTGGCGTGATGATTGGGCTATAGTTAGTCTTAAGAAGCTATGACGGGAGGTAAGAATGAGTCTGAAAAAAATCTGCATGCCCTGGCTATTGGGACTGATGCTCGCTGTCATCTCACCGCTCGGCCAAGCGGAAAACTCGAAGGACTTTGGTGAGTATGTTGTCCATTACAATGCATTGTCCACTGACATGCTCCCGCCACAGGTGGCACGCGAATACCGCATCACGCGCAGCAAGAACCGCGGCATGATCAACATCACGGTACTGCGCAAAGTGCTGGGTAGCCCGGGGCAGCCGGTGCATGCCCATACCCAGGTGTCGGCCATGAACCTTGCCGGGCAGGGCCGCACGATTCACATGCGCGAGGTGCGCGAAGGCAATGCCATCTACTACATCGGTGAATTCAGGGTCACCAACGAGGAAACTCTGAAGTTCGATGTGCGCGTGCGGCCCCAGGGTACCCAGGAATATCTCCAGGCCGAGTTCAGCCAGGACTTCTATACCCAGTAGGCCCTGCGCGGTATCGTGCAATACGCCCGGTGCGCACGAGCCCGGGCGTTTTTGCATGCACCCTGGCATGCCTTCCACACACACAGCAGAACACATGCAGCGCACAAAAATCATAGCCAGTCCGCAATGAAGTCCGGCAAGCAGACACTGGGTAACTGGCTTGCCGCCGCCTCCGTCTACATGCAGCCACGCGTGGTCGGCATGATCTTCCTCGGCTTTGCCGCCGGGCTGCCTTTCCTGCTGGTATTCTCCACCCTCTCCGCCTGGCTGCGGGATGAGGGCATCGCACGCACCACCATCGGATTCTTCAGCTGGATCGGCATCACCTACTCCATCAAGTTCTTCTGGGCACCGGTGGTCGACCGGCTGCCCCTGCCGCTGCTGACCCGGTTGCTGGGTAAGCGCCGCTCCTGGCTGCTGCTCGCGCAGTTGACAATCGCCGTCGGGCTCGCGGGCATGGCCCTGACCGACCCGCATACCGATCTGACACGCATCGCCGGGTTCGCGCTGCTGGTTGCCTTCGGTTCTGCCACGCAGGACATCACCGTTGATGCCTATCGCATCGAGGCAGTCGACCAGCGGCTGCAGGGTGCCATGGCAGCCACCTATGTACTCGGCTACCGGATTGCACTGCTGGCCGCCGGAGCCGGCGCCTTCTACATCGCCGCGGCAGCTTCCTGGTCGATGGCCTACCTGGTCATGGCGGCGCTGATGGCTGTCGGTATCGCTACCACTCTGGTGATCCGCGAACCGGCACACCGTATTGACCAGCGCACCCTTGAACTGGAGGCGCGCCTGGAATCATGTGTCGGCGCAGGCACCAGGGACAGCGTCTATACGCGCCTCGCGGCCTGGTTCTCCGATGCGGTCATCAGTCCATTCGTGGATTTCTTCCAGCGCAACGGGGCACTGGCGATTGTCATCCTGCTGCTGGTCGGGTCCTACAAGCTCAGCGACATCACCATGGGTGTCATGGCGAACCCCTTCTATCTCGACCTGGGCTTCAGCAAGACCGATATCGCCAATGTCACCAAGCTGTTCGGTTTCTTTATGACCATCGCCGGCGCCGGACTGGGCGGCATCCTGGTGGTACGCTATGGCATCATGCGCCCGCTGCTCGCGGGGGCGATACTGATCGCGGCAACCAACCTGCTGTTCGTCTGGCTGGCCCTCAGCGAGCCGCACCTGACCACGCTGGCCATCGTCATCAGCGCAGACAACCTCAGTGGCGGACTGGCGACAGCGGCCTTCATCGCCTACCTGTCGAGCCTGACCAACACCGCCTACACCGCCACCCAGTACGCCCTGTTCAGCTCCCTGATGACGCTCCCGGCAAAGGCCATCGGCGGGTTTGCCGGCTGGATGGTGGACAGCGCCGGCTACGCCAGCTTCTTCCTGTATGCCGGCCTGCTCGGGGTACCGGCGATCCTGTTGGTCCTGTACCTGGCGCAGCGGGAGGAAACCGCAGATGCCGACCGGGCCTGAATGCGGCGGCCGTGGCTGAACGACCGGCCATCTAATTACATCTTATTGATTTTTAATATTTTATTCTCATTCTCGCACAGTGGGCGGGCACCTGGCCCATGCGTCTTATGGCACGATCGGCTCAAATCGACTAGCCTGAGACTGGAGGTTGAGAAAAAATGCAAGAAAAACGCTCCAAGGGACAGCGCCGCTGGGGTATTGCTGCCGAGTTTCCCATCATCGACAGTAACGGTATCGCGGTGGTCATTGACCGCCGCCGCATTCGGGACAGGCGCCTGGATAACATCCCCATGGCGGAACGCTTGATGCTGTTTGCCCAGATGTTGCCGCCTCACCCGGACCGCAAGTAATAGCTTCCCGCACCGGCCCGTGCTTGCGGCACCCGGCCTACAACGGGTAGTCGTAATCCATGATCAGCGGGGCATGATCGGAAAACCGCCTGGTCTTGTAGATGCGTGCCCCCTGTACCGCCTCATGCAGGCCGGGTGTGATCACCTGGTAGTCGATACGCCAGCCGACATTCTTGGCCCAGGCCTGGCCGCGGTTTGACCACCAGGTGTACTGGTCCGGGCCCTCGTTCACGGCACGAAAGGCATCGACATAGCCGGCCGGGCCGAACAACTCATTCATCCAGGCGCGCTCTTCAGGCAGAAAGCCTGAGTTTTTCTGGTTGCCGCGCCAGTTCTTCAGGTCGATCTCCTTGTGCGCGATGTTCCAGTCACCGCACAGGATGTAGTCGCGCCGCTTGCAGCGCAGCTGGTGCAGGTAAGGCATGAAGCGCTCGAGAAAATCGAATTTGACGTCCTGGCGTTCCTCACTGGAGGACCCGGATGGCAGATAGACCGATGCCACGCTCAAGGGGCCGAAGCGGGCCTCGATATAACGCCCCTCTGCATCCATGTCCGGCCAGCCCAGGCCGCTGATCACCGTGTCCGGTTTGCGCTTGCTGTAGATCGCGACGCCACTGTAGCCCTTCTTCTTGGCAGCGTTGAAACTCACATGCCAGCCACGCGGCCAGAACACCCTGTCATCCAGCTGGTGCACCTGGGCCCGGGTCTCCTGCAGGCACACGACGTCCGCCTGCTGGCGCACCATCCACTGGAAAAAACCCTTCCTGGCGGCGGCTCGAATACCGTTCACGTTGACCGTAATTATGCGCATGTTTTTCCCCGTACTGAATCCGCGTGTATGATAGCGACCCCGGCACGCAGTTACGATATCCAGCATCCCCAATGAAAGACTACCAGCACGAATTCATCGATTTCGCCATTGGCGCAGGCGTGTTGCGCTTTGGAGATTTCACCCTGAAGTCGGGACGCACCAGCCCCTATTTCTTCAATGCCGGGTTGTTCAACACCGGTGAACACCTGGCCCGTCTTGGCCGTTTCTACGCCCGGGCCATCGTCGACAGCGGGATCGGTTTCGATGTCCTGTTCGGCCCGGCCTATAAAGGCATCCCCCTCGCCGCCACGGCCGGGATTGCGCTGGCGGATCATCACGACATCAATGTGCCATGGTGCTTCAACCGCAAGGAGGCCAAGGACCATGGCGAGGGCGGCAACCTGGTCGGGGCCGGCCTGTCGGGACGGGTGCTGGTCATCGACGATGTCATCACCGCCGGCACCGCGATCCGCGAATCCGTGAACCTCATCGAGGCCGCCGGCGCCACACTGGCCGGCGTTGTGATCGCTCTCGACCGCCAGGAGCGCGGCCAGGGTGAGCGCTCGGCCATCCAGGAGGTGGAAGAAAGCTTCGGCATCCAGGTGATCTGCATCATCAGGCTGGAGCACCTGCTGGAATACCTGCTGGAGAAACCCGACCGCAGCGACGCGGTCGCGAAAATACAGGCCTATCGTGAGCAGTACGGCGTCTAGCCCGCATTATTAACCGGGCAACAGAGTCACATAAGATACTGAGTTATTGAACAGAGCGCAGATAAAGAATAAGACAGTGTGCCATCGGGCATTGCCTGGCCCGGCCGGAACAGCGTTTTTCCGGGCGGGATCCGTGGATGAACTGTCAGCCGACAATCAGCTTGAGGCCCACCAACAAGGTAATGATTTCGAAGGCCCGCTTGATCCAGCGGTTGCCGGACTTGATTGCCAGGTGCGCACCCAGGTAACCACCCAGCAGGGAACCCAGCAGCAGGGCCGGTAACCACGACCAGTGTATCTCGCCCAGGATGCCCAGGGTCAGGGCACCGGCCCCGTTCCAGAACATACCCACCAGTATCAATGTATAGGCAATGGCGCGGCGGTAATCGAGGCCGAACCAGCGCACCAGCCACAGGGTCACGAACAGGCCGGTGCCGGAGGTCAGCGAACCGTTCAGCGCACCGATGCCGAACAGGACCAGGCCCCCGATCAGGATCCCGCGCCGGTCGCGGTTGCGGGGCCTGACCGACTGACCCAGCCCCGGATTCAGCCAGGAATAGATACCCAGGCCCGCGGTCAGCAGGCCCAGCGCCACCTCGGCCGTCCGTTCCGGCACACTGAGGATGATGTTTGCACCCACTACCACGCCCGGCAGTCCGAAGCCAAGAATAGAGATCACCAGGCGGCGTTCCAGGGCCCCTTCTCTCAAGTGCCGGACCGTGGCGCCGATACCCAAGGCAACACTGGCCACTTTGTGGGTCGCCAGGGCGACCGCAAAAGGCAGGCCGAGGAAGATCAGGACCGGCAGCTGGATCAGACCCGCGCCGCCGCCGGAAAATGCCGAAAACAGATTGGCGACCAGGGACACCAGGAACAGGACCCCGTGTTCCAGACCGCTCAAGACCGGGAACCTGTCCTGACTGGTTCGGGTATATACTTCCTGCTCATGGTACAGCCGAGGATTGCTTGAAGAGGAATTGCCACAATATGAAATTTACCTTCCATGATATCCGTTACCTGGTATTTTTGCCGGTCTTTTTAGTCGCCACGGCCGTGTCCGCAGAACGCACCTTTAAATGGATCGATGAAGCGGGCAATATCCACTTTGGTGACCGGGTGCCGCCCCGCTATGCGAACAGGGAACGCGAGGAGATCAACGAACAGGGCCGCACCGTGAAGGTCCACGCGGCTGCCAAGACACCGGAGCAGAAGGCCGAGCTGAGACGCCTTGCTGAAATCGAAGCGGCGGAAAAGGAAAGGGCCAGAAAGCGGACGGTTCATGACCGCAGCCTGCTTGCGACCTACTCCAGCGAGGACGACATGCTGCTGGCAAGGGATGGCAAGATATCCAGCGTTGACGCGCTCATCCAGCTGACCAACAGCCGGATTGAGAGCTCCAGGAAACGTCTGCTGACCCTTGAAACAGAAGCCGCCGAGTTCGAGCGCAGCGGTAAACCCGTCCCGAAAATCTTGCAGAACCAGATTACAACTGCCCGTACCCAGACAAAGGAAAACGAGGCCTTCGTTATCGCCAAGGAACAGGAAAAACAGGCCATTATCGAGGATTTCAGCGCGGACATCGCGCGCTACCGCGAACTAAAAGGTCACTAACCCGAATGGCACTTACTTAAGGGGTGTCGTCTGTATAAATGTCCAATTCGCGGCTAGCAGGCCGGTGCCGAGTCAGGCACGAATCAGGGTGCCGACACCTTCATCGGTAAACAACTCAACCAGCACGGCATGCTCGACCCGCCCGTCAATGATATGGGCGGCATTGACGCCGCTGTGAACGGCGGATAATGCGCAATTGATCTTCGGCAGCATTCCACCGTGTACGGTGCCGTCGGCAATCAATTCATTAACATCGGTGGCGTTCAACCCGGTCAGCAGTTTGCCCGCCTTGTCCAGCAGGCCCGGTGTGTTGGTCAACAATATCAGCTTCTCGGCATCAAGCACCTCGGCCATGCGGCCGGCCACCAGATCGGCGTTGATATTGTAGGAATGACCATCTTCTCCCACGCCGATTGGAGCAATCACGGGAATAAAATCTCCACTGACCAGCATGTGCACGACACCGGCATCGATACTGGCCACCTCGCCGACATGTCCGATGTCGATAATCTCCGGTGCCTCGAGTTCCGGTGAATTTCGGGTGATGGTCATCTTGCGCGCCCGGATCAGATCACCGTCCTTACCGGTCAGTCCGACCGCACGCCCGCCATGACGGGTAATCAGGTTGACGATCTCCTTGTTGACCAGCCCACCCAGCACCATCTCGACCACGTCCATGGTCTCGCTGTCTGTGACCCGCATACCCTCTATAAACTGGCTTTCCTTGCCGATCCTTTCCAGCAGCTTGCCGATCTGCGGCCCGCCGCCATGCACCACCACCGGGTTGATGCCTACCAGCTTCATCAACACGATATCACGCGCGAAACCACTCTTCAGGTTCTCATCCACCATGGCATTGCCGCCGTACTTGATGACCACGGTCTTGCCGCGGAAGCGGCGGATATAGGGCATCGCCTCGGTCAGGACGTGCGCTACATTGAGTGCAGATTCGGTTGTCAGTGACATGGCTGTGTTATCGCGACTCAAAAAAGCTTTTGTTGGTCCGCCTGCCAGGCAGGCCCGGCATGACAGATATTACGCGGCAAACAAAGAAAGTTACAACGGCGGCCGTCAGAATGGCAATGACAACCCGGGATCGACCTGCAACAGCACGCGCCGGAATTCCTCCATGATGCGCGCCAGGGCCGCCTGGTCGTCTGCCTCGAAACGCAACACCAGAACCGGTGTGGTGTTCGATGCACGCACCAGGCCCCAGCCATCCTCGAAGTCGGCACGCAGACCATCGATGGTGGAAACCTGCGCATGCTCGAAGTGCGCACTGGCCAGCAGGCGCTCGATGAACCTGAATGGTTCGCCCTCCTGCATGGCGACATTGAGTTCGGGCGTGTTCACGCTGTCAGGCAGGCTGGCGAACACCTCGGTGACGGGGCGTGCATCCTTGCCCAGAAGCTCGAGCAGCCGCGCGGCGGCATACAAGCCGTCATCGAAACCGTACCAGCGTTCCTTGAAGAAGATATGGCCGCTCATCTCCCCGGCCAGCAGCGCGCCGGTCTCCTTCATCTTGGTCTTGATGAATGAATGGCCGGTCTTCCACATCAACGGCTCGCCGCCGTGCTGACGGATAATGCCGTCGAGGAAGCGCGAGCACTTCACGTCATAAATGATCAGACCACCGGGGTTCCGGTCCAGGATATCAGCAGCAAACAACATCAGCACCCGGTCTGCCCAGATGATGTTGCCCTCGGTGGTGATCACGCCGAGCCGGTCGCCGTCGCCATCGAAGGCCAGTCCGATATCGGCCTGGGTCTGCCGGACAGTGTCGATCAGGTCCTTGAGGTTCTCAAGCTTGCTCGGGTCCGGGTGATGGTTCGGAAAGTTGCCGTCGACCTCACAGAACAGCTCGGTGAGCTCGCAGCCGATCGCCTGCAGCAACTGCGGTGCGACGGCACCGGCCACACCGTTGCCACAGTCGATCACCACCTTGAGTGGCCGCTCCAGCTTTATATCGCTGCGGATACGCTCGATGTAATAGGGGATGATATCCATCTCCTCCACCCCACCCTGGCCGGATATGAAATTGCCGGCCTCGATACGTTCACGCAGTTGCTGGATGGAGTTGCCCGACAGGGTCTCGCCGTCGATCATGATTTTCAGGCCGTTGTAGTCCGGCGGATTGTGACTGCCGGTGACGACCACACCTGTCTGGGTGTCGAGATGGTTGGCGGCGAAGTACAGCACCGGGGTCGGCACCACACCGATATCCTTCACATCACAGCCTGTTTCCACAAGGCCGGCTATCAGGGCCTGCACGAGCACCGGACCGGACAAACGGCCGTCACGCCCGACCACGACGGTATTGCGTCCCCGCTGAATGGCCTCACTGCCAATGGCGCGGCCAATCTGCTTTACTGCTTGCTGCGTCAGGGTCTGGTTCACGACACCGCGTATGTCATAGGCACGAAATATTGATGCGTCCACTACAGTTTCTGTTTCGTCCTCCGAGTTAAATTCCAGCGGGCCTTCTTCCACAATCACATTGTCCCCGCGCAAGGCCTCAAATTCCGGCGAAAGCTCATACAAGCTGGTCTGTCGGCCGGTCTCTGCGGTCACAGGCTCCTCATCCACCTCATCCACAACAACCGCCTCCTCTACCTGTTGCTCACTGTATTCCACAGACTCATCACGGGCATGGGCAATACCATTACGGGCCTGGGCAGTACCGATAATGCGCGTCATGAACTCGATCGTTTCCTGCATCTCGTTCAGACCACAGGGATAGTCACGCCGGGACTGCCCGTCCCGGACATCCTTGGCGAGATTGACCAGGCTGATCTGGTCCTGGTTCAACGCCCCGGACAGGCGCTTGAACAGCATCAGCGTGATTGCGGCCATGACGACGGCCATCACGAGAAAGGCCGCAACCACCCACAGACTGATCCTGGCCAGAAAGGCCGCGCTGCTCTGGGCCGGCCAGTAGGCGACCTGCCAGAGACTGCCCTTGACATCGCTGACGGCGATCGGCTCCCCTTCCTTGTAGCGTGCATCACCCTGGTGGCTTACCGTTACCGGCGCGCCCTTGGCACCCGTCTGCTGCAATTCCATGTAGCCGCTCAACTGGCGCGCACCGCCCAGGACCCCGGCAAACACCTCGCTTGAAAGCGACAGCATGACCAGCCCGACCACCCCGTCACCGGCCGGGTCCGTTACCCGCCGGATGATATTGATGTGCGATTGGGGCGTATTCATCAAGTGAACCTCGGCCAGCGGCGGCTTTTCACTGCCCTCTGCCTCGCGCATCTGGGCCAGTCCGGCATAACTCAGGGGCGGTGTGGCATCCGGACTGATCTGGTCGATCCCGGGAGGCAGCAATTGCACATTGATGACGGCCGGGAATAGCGTGGCGAGCAACACCTCACGTTCCCTGATGGCTGACTCATCCCGAGCCATCAACAGACCGGCTATGGCGGGGTCCCTGGCCACCCGGTCGATGCTGGAGCTGTAGAAATCCACCAGCGTCTCGACGTGCGCGGCAAACTGTTCAGTCAACCTGCCACTGTCCTGGTCGATGGTCTGTGAGATATAGTTGGCCGAGAACTGGAAGATGAACAGGGTAAGCACCGCCAGCACCACCACGGCGGCAACCATGATCTGCAGCTTGACCCTGAACAGGCTGGCACGCCGCACCTTGACGGCCTGCCTGGCCGGCGCAGACCCATGCGCTGTCGCATCGGTCTTGCCCTGCTTGCGTTTGAAAAAACTGGGTAGTGTCAGTTTCATGGTGATTCCCGGGTATTCCTAGCGTGCTATCGACCGTACGGCGGGATTTATTGAGGAATCAGTGGCGCCCGGTATGGCCAAATCCACCTTCCCCGCGCTCCGAGGCGGTGAATTCCTCGACCACCTCGAAATCGGCATGCACCACGGGCACGATCACCATCTGCGCGATGCGTTCGCCGGGTTGCACCGTAAACGACTTCTTGCCACGGTTCCAGCATGAGACGAACACCTGCCCCTGATAATCCGAGTCGATCAGGCCCACCAGGTTGCCCAGCACAATCCCGTGCTTGTGCCCCAGCCCGGAACGCGGCAGCAGCATGGCCGCCAGCCCGGGCTCCTCGATATGGATGGCCATGCCGGTCGGAATCAACGCGGTATCACCCGGTACAAGCTCCAGTGGCGCCTCGACACAGGCACGCAGGTCCATACCGGCTGCACCGTCGGTGGCATAGTGCGGCAGCGGGAATTCATCACCCAGTCGCGGGTCCAGTAGCTTAAGCTGAATCTTGTGCATGCAGTGGTATCACTGTGTCCTTGTTGTATTTGGCCAGGTAGTGCTCCGCGAGCAGCGCAACCAGTTGCCGGGCCAGGCGGGTCTTGCGGGTACGCCCGAATTGCTGCTCGCCCCCGTCCCAGAAGACCTGCAGGGCATTGTCATCCACCTCGAAGCCCTGACCGGGACCAACGACGTTGGCGGCGATCATGTCCAGCGACTTGGCGCGCAGCTTGTTGCGTGCGTTCGCCTCCAGCGCGTCAGTCTCGGCGGCAAAGCCCAGCGTGAACGGCGGCTCCGGCAAGGCGGCGACGGCAGCCAGGATATCGGGGTTGGGTTCCAGCACCAGGGTCATCCCGGCGGCGGACTTCTTGATCTTCCGCCCGGCCACGCTCTGTGGCCGGTAATCCGCAACGGCGGCGGCGGCGATAAAGATATCCGTGTCCGCGATGTGTTCCATCACGGCGGCATACATCTGTTTAGCCGTCTCCACCTGGATGCCTTCCACCTGCTCCGGCAGCGCAAGTGCCACCGGCCCGGTGACCAGCGTGACCCGTGCCCCGGCCTCGGCGGCCGCGCGGGCAACGGCATAGCCCATCTTGCCCGAACTGCGGTTGCTGAGGTAGCGCACGGGGTCGATGGCCTCGCGCGTCGGCCCGGCGGTCACCAGCACCCGGCGACCGGCCAGGGCCCCCACCTGAAACAACCCGTCCAGCAGGCGGGCCAGTTCTTCGGGCTCGAGCATGCGGCCCGGACCGGTCTCTCCGCAGGCCTGGCTGCCCGTTGCGGGGCCCAGCACGTGCACCTGGCGCGTGCGCAAGGTCACCAGATTGTCCTGTGTGGCCGGCTGCTGCCACATGGCGCGGTTCATCGCCGGCGCCACGGCCAGCGGCGCCTCGCAGGCCAGGCAGACCGCCGCCAGCAGGTCATCGGCACGGCCCTGCACCAGCCGGGCAATGAAGTCCGCCGTGGCCGGCGCCACCAGCAAGGCATCTGCCCAGCGGGCCAACTCGATATGCCCCATGGCCGCCTCGGCCCGGGGATCCAGCAAGTCGCTGTGTACCGGCTGCCCGGACAACGCCTGCAGGGTCAGCGGGGTGATGAACTCCCGGGCAGCGGCTGTCATCACCACCCGCACTTCGGCGCCCTGCTCGCGCAGGCGCCGGACCAGTTCGGCACTCTTGTAGGCGGCAATCCCGCCGGTGACGCCCAGCAGGATGTGTTTACCGGATAACGTATTCATTAGCCGGCAGTTTAACAGAAGACCCCGGGGAGCGGACATGGGCCTGTCGTCCCGGATAACGGATTGTTCCCACCGCAGAGACGCGGAGTGCGTGGAGTGCGTGGAGTGCGCGGAGTAATGACATAACGGCCCATGGGAAAGTCCTACAGCAGAAAGAGTCTGTTGCGGCTTTTGTTGTGTGCTGCCGCGGCGCTACGCTGTTTTCCCTGCGTCCACCGCGTCTCTGCGGTTAGTCGTTTATGTTATGGCCCAACTGGCCCCATTAATTCAAGAGTAGTGAGCCGTCATGCACACCATCCGCGATTGGCCGGCCGCTGAACGGCCGCGTGAAAAGCTCATCGCCCACGGCCCGGCCGCCCTCTCGGATGCCGAGCTGCTCGCCATATTCCTGCGCACCGGCGTCAACGGCAAGACCGCCGTCGACCTGGCCCGGGAGTTGTTGCAGGCCTTCGGGGGGCTGCGTCCCCTGCTGGCAGCGGACCGGCGCCGCTTCTGTGACATGCACGGGCTGGGCACGGCCAGCTATGTCCAGTTGCAGGCGGTGCTGGAGATGGCGCGCCGCCACCTGCAGGAGCAGCTGCAGCGCGAAGACGTCCTGGAAAACCCCGACAGCACCCGCCGCTACCTCGCCAGTCGGCTGCGCCACCTGCCGCACGAGGTGTTCGCCTGCCTGTTCCTGGACACCCGCCACCGGGTGATTGCCTTCGAGGAACTGTTCCGTGGCACCATCGACGGTGCCAGCGTGCACCCGCGCGAGGTAGTGAAACATGCCCTGCACCACAATGCCGCGGCGCTGATCCTGGCTCATAACCACCCTTCGGGCGTGGCGGAACCCAGTCGTGCCGACATCCAACTCACCCGCCGCCTGGTGGATGCCCTGGCGCTGGTGGATATCCGGATACTCGATCACCTGATCATCGGCGACGCGGAAACCGTGTCGCTGGCAGAACGCGGGCAGCTGTAGACTGCGCCGTCAGTGACGCATGGCCTTGGCCAGCGGCCTGAACTGCAGGGTGTAGAACATCTCCAGGTAGCGTTGCGTCTCGGCCCGCTCCAGGTCGGTGACATAACGCCAGAATCCGTACACCCGCGACAGTGTCATCAGGCGTTCCGCATACCCCTTCCAGGTATAGCGCTCGGTCACCCGCTGCAGGGCGCCCCGGGAAATACGTCGCCACTCCTCAGGGTTCTGCCGGCAGCGCGCAAAAAAATCCGCCATGCGCTGCGCCGCGGCACCGCCATGATTGGGATCGATATGAAAACCGGAAACCCCGTCCTCGATGATCTCCTGGGGGCCGCCGAAACAGGTCGCAAAGGTGGGCAGGCCGGTACCCATGGCCTCGATTACCGTGAGACCAAACGCCTCGAACAGTGCCGGCTGTACAAAGGCGCCGCCATGATCGGCAATTACGCGATACAGCTCGCCTGCAAGGGCCTTTTCCAGATACATGCCCAGCCATCTGACCTGGCCATCCAGCTCATACTCATCCATCAGGCGGTGCATGTAGTGGATCTGTTCGTGCTCCTCTGTGCCGGCAGCCTCTGCCGGGTCGATATGCCCGGCGACCACCAGCAGATTCGCCTCGGCACGCAATTCGGGGCACTCCGCATACCATTTAACAAGGCCGGTAATGTTCTTGATCTGGTCCATGCGCGCCATGGTGAACAGGACGGGCCTGTTACGGTCCTCCAGTACACCACGGATATCCGGCCGTGCCTGGCGACCAAACAGCAGCTCCTCGAATTCCGCCTGCAGGTGGCTGAGCCGCCGCTCGGTCCCGGTCGCGGGGAAATAGATCGCCGGGTCTGCCCCCGGCGAGACGATATTGAATTTCGGATCGAACACATCGATACCATGCACCACCCGGTACAGCCCCGGCATGGCATAGGCGCCATATGCCTCATACTGCCCCACACTGTCCTCCGTCCCCGCGATTTCCTGGTAGGTGGAGGTGATAATGAAGTCCGCCTTGTTCATCGCTATCAGGTCCGCGGTGAACTGGCAGGAAAAGTGGTACTGCGCTTCGTTTTCTTTCCAATAGAGGTCAGAGTAGAGGTATTTTGTTTTTTCCAGCGCGTGCGCGATATTGCACTGTGTCACCCCGAGCCGCTGCGACACGATCGACGCCACCAGGTTACCGTCTGAGTAGTTCCCGATAATAAGGTCCGGGCGCCCCCCGAGTTCGGCCAGCACCTCACGCTCGGCATCGAGGCTGAAGCGTTCCAGGTACGGCCAGACCTCGAATCTGGAAATCCAGTGCGGCAGTACTTCACCGGTAGCATTCATGAAGGGGACGCGCAGGATCCGGGCATGGCGCGTCCCGGTGATCAACTCGCTGCGCTGATCACAGGAGGTCCCTTCAGCCTCGGGGATGAGACGTGTCACCACCAGGATCTGCGGCTCGATATCAAGGCCCTGTTCCGCGAGACGGTGGTGCATTTCCTGTTCCAGGGCGCGCACCTGGTCGAGTATATACACCACCTGGCCTCCGGTATCCGGACGCCCCAGTACATCCGACTGGCCAAACCAGCCGTGCGGCGACAGGATGGTTATAGAGAAAATCATCGGGATGCACGCCAGGAAGTTCTCCAGATTGTCCGGCGACGGTGCCTCGAGTATATCGAGCAACAATTGCATGGTCTCGCGCATGCGCGCCGCATCCCGCCCCCAGCCAGGCTCGAATCCCATGGACCGCAGTTCGCTGCACAGCTCGTCCCAGTCCGCTGCGGGATCCTCACCCGCCAGGTAATCATCGGCAGCACGCAGTGTGCTGCGCAGTCCCCGCACATCCTTGACGGCTTCGTTCAGCATCAGTTGCTGTTCCCGGTAACTGTGCACCCTGAGAAAGTCCAGCAACCGTTGGTCTCCCTTGCCCAGGTCCTCGAACAAGCGGCTGGACAGACGCCGATTCAGAAACTCGACCCCGCGGCCGATGGAGCGTGCCTCGTGCATCTTGGGGAACTCGCGCGAGAACGGCTCCAGGTCGATCTCCAGCTCCCAGCTCCAGGCATCCTGGCTTCCGTTCACCAAACTCTCCTTGAAATACAGAAAGTTGCTGACGCTGATACGTTCCATGCTCATGGTGTCCAGATGCACCCGCAGGTATTCCCAGCGGCCAACACGCACTCGCAGCGCCAGGCAGATCCAGGCGGCGCCGACCACCGCTTCCTGCACCCGGTAGAGTAATTTTTCCAGTGGGCTGTTGCGCAGACTGTCCCCGTCCGGCTGCGCACACAGCCCGGCAAGCGCATCCTGCACATCACTACGCAGCAGAAACGCCCGCTTCATTCCCAGCAGGTGGTGCCACACCCGGTGAGTCTGGTTACGCTCCTGATGCATGTAGTTGGCAAGTGCCTCGAAAAATGCATCGTCCAGTGTCATATCAATTTCCAGTTGTCTATGAAGGTTTGGTAAAACCCGGAATCGTTGCATGTTGCCCCGCGGATGCCCGTGATGGCCGAGGCAAAGGCCTGGGCACGTTCCAGCATCAGCGGCACACTCCAGCCGCGCAGCAAACCCAGCGTCACCACGCTGGTAAAGGCATCGCCCGCTCCCACCGTGTCGATGACCATGCTCTGGTTCTGAGGTACAACCCTGAATTCCTCGCCGCCAGACGCCAAGACCACGGCACCTGCAGCCCCACGGGTGACAATCAGTAGCTCGGCCCCGCAGCGGTCCTGCAGCTGCTGCATTTGTGCCTGCAGCCCGTATGCTTCCCCCCCAATCAGTGCCAGTTCAGCTTCATTCAGCTTGATCCAGCGCGCACCCCGCAGCAGTGACATGACGGTATCCCGCTGCCACCAGGGAGGCCGCAGATTGACATCAACCAGCCGCTGCAAGTCCCTGCCCTGTTGCAGCTGCTGCAATGCCCGCCCGGAGCCGGCATTGCGGACTGCGAGGCTGCCATGGTAGAGCAGCGCGCAGTCCGGCAGCGGCGGGATGGCGGCGGGGTCGATGTAGTCATAGGCCTGCTGGTCGACAATATCGAAGCCGGGCTCGCCGTCCTCGATGCGGATATCGACGCTGCCGGTCGGATGGGCCGAATCGAGCTGCAGCCCGGAGGCATCCATCCCCCAGGCATGCAGGGTGTCGCGTATCCTGCGGCCGAGGGCATCATCTCCCACCCGGGAAATAAACAGGGGCGCCATGCCAAAGGCCTGCAGATGCCAGGCGACATTGAAGGGCGCGCCGCCAAGCACCACACTGCCATCGGGAAACCGGTCGAACAGGACTTCCCCGAATATCACCGGGCGCTGGTCTGAAAAAGCATTCATTCCGCCTGACCCGTCCCTTGCCGGTCCAGCCATAACCTTGTTGGTGGCATAAAATGCACGACACCTTCCAGCACCCCGGCGCTGTAATTGCCGTTCATTCCGAGCAAGCCGCCAACGGCCAGGTAGAGTCGGCTGGAATTGCCCAGTGCAGCGGCCTGCTGCTGTGCGGCAGCGCGCACCTCGGCACTGGCATTCGCTACCAGCACCGCCGGGATGGCGCTGGACAACACCGCCAGGTCATTGCCACTGTCCCCGGCAAACACCGTGTTCGTATACGAGAACCTGCAATGCTGCATGAGAAATTCCACGGCATGCAGCTTGTTGGCCCGTGCGGGCAGCACATCCAGCAAACCTATCCCGGCCGGTTCGTCGACACTCCACACCAGGCTGGCATTGACATGGTGCTTCACCAGGCACTGCCGGACATCATCAAGCAATGCAACCTGGTCGACATCCAGCGGTACGTAATAGCTCAACTTGTGAATATTCTGTTTTGCCGTTTCCTGTAGCCGCAGCAGCCGGTTGCCCGCCAGCAGCGCACTGATATCGGCGTGCTCCAGCCCGGCCCAGTCAGGTGCGATTTCTGCCTGCCAGGCCTGCTGCAGATGCCAGCCGTTTTGCGTCACTTCGAAGATCGTGGTACCCACATCCCCGATGACAAAATCAGGCCGCGGCAGGCGATAATTGGCAATCGCCTGTTCCACCAGTTCCCGGTGCCTGCCGGTCACATACACCAGCACCACTCCCGGCCGCGACACAAACCGGGCGAACCGCGCCCGCGCATCGGGCGATTCCGGCTGCGGACCGTTGGGCAGCAACGTGCGGTCGAGATCGGAACACAGCAGCAGCCGGGCCGTCATGTCCGGGGCACATTGCAGTTGTGGAAGAATCTGTAGTGCTCGATCGCCTCGAGTATGCCCGCTGCATACGGCTGGGTAGCGAAATAGATGTGTTCAACATCGGCCAGCGCCGAGAGTTCCTCGTGGTGACGATTGGCCACGACCACCGCCATGGTGTTGCCGCGCATCATGTCCTCGTCGGCACCGGAACCGCCCGCCACCAGGATATGCTCCAGCGGGATCTCCCACTGGTCGGCAAACCAGCGCAGGGCAAAGCCCTTTGATGCCCGGACCGGGACGATATCGAGGAACTGGCCGAAGGAGAGGAACACCGAAACCGTCTGTTCGTGCTGGTGCAGCAGGCTGTTAATCTCATCCAGGCCGGGCGCATGGTTAGGATCGATGTAGTAGCTGATCTTGAACCGGCTTTGTTCGGTTTTGGGCTGCAGCTTGATGCCCGGGAGATCGGCGAGAACCCGCATCACTGCCCGCAGATTCCAGAGATGGTCAATATGCCGCACCCAGGCATAGTCTGCGGTCAGGCGCGGCGCATAGTGGATTTCCGTGCCCAGGCTGGTAATCAGCACATCCGGTTGCGGAATACCGTATTGCTTCATAACCCGCAACGCCATGTCCAGCCGGCGCCCCGTGGCAATCCCGAAGGTCGCGCATTTCCGGTTTTCCCTCACCACGTTGATGAAACTCGCCAGGGACTTGGGATCTGTCAGCAGGTTCTGATCGAGGTCCGAAAAAATCGCCCGGTCGTGATACAGCGATGGCCGCCCAGCCAGCGGAGGACGCACCGGCGGTTCGGCCCGCGCCACCAGGGCATGCAGTGCATCGAGGTATTGATCGACATGAGCCTGCCACGAATAGTGGCGCCTGACTCCGTCAAGACCGCTGTCCGCCAGCGATTGCCAGGTTTTTGAATCACTGAGGATCTTTAACAGTGCCTTCTCGATGGCGGACCTGTCCAGCGGGTCGACCAGATAACCGTTGTGGCAATTGCCGATGATATCCCGCGGCCCCCCATCCTCCGTGGCGACGATCGGCAGGCCGCTGGCCGCCGCTTCGATGAGCGTCAGGCCAAACGGTTCGGTCAGCGCCGGATTGATAAACACCCCGTGAGAAGCGGCGGCCAGCCGGTACAGGTCCGGGACATCGCTAGACTGATGCTGCTTGGGATAGGCCACCTTGCCATACAAGTCATACTGGTCAATGGTCAGCAGCAGGTCGGTCAGGACCTCCTGCTGTCGGCTCCCCATTTCACGGATATCATTCCGGGTACCGGCAACGATCACCAGGTTGGCGGCCTGTTGCAAGGCAGCGGATTCGCCATAGACCTCCAGCAGTGTGCCCAGGTTCTTGCGCGCATCCGGACGCGACAGCGCCAGGATGACCGGCTTGTCCGGCTGGCTGAGGAAACGCGCCAGTTCGCGCCGCATCGGGCTGTCCTGTTCACTGCCGTCCGGCGGGAAAAACAGATCCAGTTCCGTGCCGGGGGGGATGACTGTCATCTGCTCCGGCTGGTAGTAATTGTAGAGCCCGTATTGCTCCTCGATTTCCTGGTGGGTACTGGTAATGACCAGTTCAGCCGCGCCCAGCACATCCTCCTCAACCTCGATGCGGCGGGAGATATTGTAGCTGCGCTCGATAGCATCGCGCTTCAGGCCACTGGCCAGCAAGCGCTGGCGCTTGACCCGACCCAGGGAGTGGCCGGTATGCACCAGCGGGATGCCCAGCAGGCTCGACAGTCGGATGCCCACATAACCGGCATCCGCATAGTGGCTGTGAATGATATCCGGGGTGAGCCGGTGCTCGCGGATGTAGCTCAGGGCATTGTCTGCAAAGCTGTCCAGGCAATCCCACAATTGCTCCTTGGGGATGTAGGCATCTTCACCGCACTCGATGCGGACAATGCTGACTTTAGCGGTGAGGCGTTCATGCTGGCGGGCATAATCCGAGCTGACAGACGAGTCCAGCACCCGCCGGGTCAGCAGGTCCACCCGCGCGACGTCGTCCCGCTCACCCAGGGTGCGGGCAAGCTCCACGACGTAGCGGATCTGGCCACCGGTGTCATCATCACGGCCCAGTTCCAGCTCATGTCCACGGATCAGACCATGAATACTGAGCAGGACCAGATGCAGCCCTTTGGTAGTGGTGGACATGTCCGTCAGGCCCTTTTCCTGGCTTTGGGTGAAACTATCACAGGGCGGCAGGATAACAATAATAATTATTTAAATCAATATGATATGTGAGTATGGCAAAAATACCGGCGGCGCTGTTATGGCCCCCGACTTGCGGGTAGTGGGGCAAACTGCTATAAAAGCGCGCTCATTTTTACAATGCCAGCAGGCAAACAGGAATTTCAGTCATGTCCAGAGTCTGTCAGGTCACGGGAAAGTGTCCGCAAAGCGGCAACAACGTGTCCCACGCCAACAACAGAACCCGCCGTCGTTTTCTGCCGAATCTGCATGATCACCGCTTCTGGGTGGCCGGAGAAAACCGCTGGATCAAGCTGCGCGTCTCCGCCAAGGGCATGCGTATCATCGATAAACTGGGCATTGACACCGTGCTGGCCGACATCCGTTCCCGCGGCGAGAAGGTCTAGGAGCAACCGACATGCGTGACAAAATCAAGCTCGTCTCCAGTGCCGGTACCGGGCACTACTACACCACGACCAAGAACAAGCGCAACATGCCGGAAAAAATGGAAATCAAGAAGTTCGACCCGGTGGTCCGCAAGCACGTGTTGTACAAGGAAGCCAAGATCAAGTAAACAACCGGCTCGCCTGAATCACAAAAAACCCGGCAGCGCCGGGTTTTTTATTGGCTGTATTCAATTAGAAGCTGTTTCACCGCAGAGACGCGGAGGACGCAGAGAAACCAATAAAAATCTTTCACCGCAAAGGCGCAAAGGGCGCAAAGGGCGCAAAGAAAAGATAATAATTGTTAACAACTTTCAACCATTCGCC
>Ga0224497_10000147_pt1 | contig 55593 bp, 59 predicted proteins | sample SF_Jul11_sed_USG_4_FD_167970 | JGI IMG/M metagenome (GOLD analysis project Ga0224497, IMG submission 167970) | Sediment microbial communities from San Francisco Bay, California, United States - SF_Jul11_sed_USGS_13 | ecosystem: Environmental > Aquatic > Marine > Sediment | place: USA...
AGCAGCAGCTGGGCGCGAAAGCGGCCGGCTTTACGCGCCATGGGTGCGTTGACGGGGCCGAGAACACGCAGGGGGTCGGCGTGCTGCATCTCCAGGCATCGCCGTGCGACCTCCAAGAAAGCATGTGCGTCGCCCTGCTTGTGAGCCGCCGACCGAATCAGAGCCAGCCAGGTAAACGGCGGCCAGCGGGTCTGTTCACGTTCGGCGAGCGCGTCTGCCGATATCTTCTCGTAGCCACCTTCGATCAGGTGTTGCCAGAAAGGATTCCCGGGAAATGCGGTTTGAATAATGACCTCGCCCTGACGATCTTCTCGCCCCGCGCGGCCGGCAACCTGGATGATGGATTGGGCGAGCCGCTCGGCTGAACGAAAATCCGTGCCAAACAGCCCCTGGTCGGCATTGACGATTCCGACCAGCGTCAACAGCGGAAAATGATGCCCTTTCGAGAGCATTTGTGTGCCGACCAGGATTTCGGCGCTGCCTTGCTCGGCCAGAGCGAGTGCCGCGTCGATGGCGCCTTTTCCCTGGGTACTGTCGCTATCGATTCTCGCGATTCGATAGCCGGGAAAGCGTCCGTGCAACGCAGCTTCGAGTCTTTGCGTGCCCTCTCCAAGCTGCCTGACGTCTGCACCGCAAATTGAGCACTTTTCATCGAGCGTGCGCGTAGCGCCGCAATGATGACAGCGAAGCTGTCTGGCCTGTGCATGCACAGTCATGCGCGAGTCGCAGCGGCGGCACTCTGCGACATGGCCGCAGCTCGTGCAGATAAGCGTTGGCGCGAAGCCGCGTCGATTGAGAAAGATGAGTACTTGTCCATCGGCCTGCAGGTGGCGTTGAATCGCCGCCGCCAGTGGTTCGCTCAGGCCGTCGCTGGTCGCAGCGCGGCTCAGGTCGACGAGCCGGATTGAGGGCGGCTGGGCAACACCTGCGCGTTCGGGCAACACGATTCGCGTGTAGTTACCAGTCTGGCAGTGTCGCAGTAATTCCAGAGTCGGAGTCGCCGAACCGAGCACGATCGAAATATCGTGCTGCTTGGCGCGTGCAATCGCGAGGTCACGGGCGGAATAACGCAGACCCTCTTGCTGTTTGAACGAGTGATCGTGTTCCTCATCGACAACGATCAGCCCGAGGCTGGGCAACGGCGTGAACACAGCCGAGCGGGTGCCGACGACGAGCTTCGCCGTACCCGATCGGGCGCTGCGCCATGCCTTCAAGCGCTGCACATCAGTCAGGCTCGAGTGCAGGACTACCGGCTCCACGCCCAGTCGGGTTCGCAGTCGTCCGACTAGTTGCGGCGTGAGCCCAATCTCGGGCACGAGCACGAGTATCTGCTTGTCCCTGTCGAGCACTTCCTGCATCAGCCGCAGATAGACTTCGGTCTTGCCGCTGCCCGTGACGCCGTCAAGCACGTAGGCGCCGAACCCCGGCTGCGCGCGGATCGCTTCAAGGGCGCGACACTGATCCGCGTTCAGCTCCGGTCCCGGCTGGCCGAGCCTGTCTGGCGGGGACTCGGGTTCGTCGAGCGGTGCTTCGAAACGGCTCGCGAGGCCCTTCTCGAGCAATGCCTTGGCGGCACGACGCCAGTTCGGCAAGAGTTCGGTGAGCGTGTCGGTGTCGAGCCCGTTACCGCCGGCATCACGCAGGGTCTCGAGCAACTCTGCCTGGCGCGGCGCACGCTTCGACAAGCTTTCGACATCCGTGGACTCGCCCACATCAGTGATAGCGACGCAGGTCAGTATCGGGTGCAGCGCTTTGCCTTGACGCAGCAATGCGGGCAGGGCGGCCGCAACGACTTCGCCAATCGGATGATGGTAATAGCTGCTTGTGAATCGGATGAGCCAAAGATCATCGGCAGATAGCAGCGGAGTGTCATCGATCGTCGCGATGGCACGTCGTACTTTCGATGCCGGCAGGTCACTCTCGTCTGCGTGAGCCAGGACGACACCCACCTGGCGGCGCCGGCCAAACGGCACGACCACCCGGCTGCCTGGAGCAGCCGCCATGCCGGCCTCCGGCGGCAAATAGTCGAATTCGCGCGACAGCGGCACGTTGACCGCAACTTTGAGAATGCGCGAGCTGTTCACAGGCGTATATTTGACATAATAAAGGACGCAATTTGCGCACAACGTGTCAACCGGGCACCCCAGCAGGGCGTTGAATCCATGTGACACGGTAGTTCACCGCGTGGTGGAGTCAAGAGGATAGAAAAGATGGATCTTGCAGGAATGTCGACATGGAGTCGCATTGTATGAACGCTAACGTGGGCGTTTTTGCGGTATCTTGCACCCGCGAGCAATTGACGGGGGCAAAGACGCTGCAGCGCGAACGGCAACTCAATCAGTTCCTGGCTGAAGTCGAGCGGCGCGCGCTGCGCATCGCTGAGATCGCGGTCCGTGATCGTGACGAAGCGCTCGATCTCGTGCAGGATGCGATGATCAAGCTGGCCCGCAATTACGCGGAGCGTCCGGTCGAAGAATGGGCTCCGCTCTTTTACCGGATTTTGCAAAACGCGGTGCGCGACTGGCATCGTCGCCAGAAGGTCAAGAACCGTGTCATGGTGTGGTTTGGACGTGGCAAGCCGACAGACGATGAGTACGACATCGTCGCGAACACGCCCGACCCGGCGGGGCGAGCGCCGGACGATGTGCTGCAGACTCACGAAGCGATGCAGCGCCTTGAAGTGTCGATACACGAGCTTCCGGGCAGACAACGCGAAGCATTTATGCTGCGCACGTTTGAAGGGCTTGATGTTGCGGGAACCGCCGTTGCAATGGGTTGCAGCGAGGGCAGCGTCAAGACACATTATTCCCGGGCGGTACACGCGCTGCGGGATAAGTTGGGAGAGCACTGGCAATGAATGATCCAGGCAAGAATGAGCCAATCGCGAATCAGGCGAAAGAGCTTTTCGATGACAGTGTCGAGCGTCTCGACGCAGCCACCCTGTCGCGCCTCAACCAGGGGCGGCATAAGGCTCTGGCGGAACTGAGCCATTCCGGACCGTCCGTAACGTGGCTACGCTGGGCGCCCGCCGCTGGAGTCGCCGCGGCTGCCGTGGTGGCCGTCGTTGTGATGCGAGGACCGCAGGTAGACGAACTCGAGCCTGTCACGGCATCCGACTTCGAGATGCTGCTCGAGGAAGACGGCTTCGAGATGTTCGAGGACCTCGAATTTTATGCGGTACTGGATGCGGTGGCTGCAGAAGTGAACGGTGATGTCGGTTAAGAAAACTGCATTGCTGGGTTCTTTATTGATGTGCTGCAGCCTGGTACTCGCTGCAGACGATGAAATTCCGGATATGGAGTTTCTTGAGTACCTCGGGCTCTGGGAGGAGTCGGATGAAGATTGGCTGATTTTTGACGAGCCGATCACGGCCGACGCGGAGGAGCGGAGCGATCCCGTACCACAAGGTGAAGAATCGACGGAGACGAATGATGAAAGCTAAGACATTGTTGGCGATCGCAGTGATCACGTTCGCCACTGTTGCGGCGGCCGACGACCAGGGAGTGGCCTGGGACCAGCTGAACGAAGAACAGCGGCGTGTGCTCAGCAGTTTTTCGGACAGCTGGGACCAGCTGACGCCTGAACGACAGGCGCGGCTGTCGATGGGCGCCGATCGATGGTCTGCTATGACGCCAAAGCAGCGCAGCGCAGCCCAGAACCGCTTTAAGCATTGGCGCGACCTGACACCCGATCGCAGAAAGCAGATTCGAAAGCGCTATGAGCAATATCGCGGCATGTCGCCGGCGCAGCAAAAACGCATTCGCGAGAACTATCGTCGCTATCAGAGAATGCCCATCGAACGCCGCCAGATGCTGCGTGACCGCTACCGGAACCTGACACCCGACCAGCGTAAGCGACTGCGTGATCGCGTCGGAGACAAGCCGCGGCCGGCCACGCGCGGCTGAAACATTACCAATAATAGTATCTACTGTCGCGCAATCTGTGCGTGGCCTCCCATTGTTGATAGAGTACGCGCGTTCCACGGGAGGCTAGCCAATGAAAATCGGTGTACCGAGAGAAGTTCACGCGGGTGAGAGGCGCGTTGCCACGACGCCTGACGTAGCTGCTGAACTCATCAAGATGGGTTTTGGAGTTGCCGTAGAAGACGCGGCGGGCTCGGCTGCGAGCTATTCCAATGAAGCCTACGCGGCGGCAGGCTGTGAGATCGTTGCATCCGCCAGCGACCTGTGGGCCGAGGCAGATGTAATTCTCAAAGTTCGCGCGCCGGAGGGCGAGGAAACAGGTCTGCTCCGTTCGAATCAGATTCTGATCAGCTTTCTCGGGCCGGGACAGAACCCCGAGTTGCTCAAGCAGCTGACCGAAAGTGGTGGCACCGCGATGTCGATGGACAGTGTGCCGCGCATCTCACGGGCACAGAAGATGGATGCATTGAGCTCCATGGCGAATATCGCGGGATATCGGGCCATCATCGAGGCGGCACAGCATTTCGGGCGCTTCTTCACGGGCCAGATTACGGCGGCGGGCAAGATTCCACCCGCGAAAGTACTCGTGATCGGCGCCGGCGTGGCAGGCCTCTCGGCGATCGGCACCGCGCGAAGCATGGGTGCGATTGTGCGAGCCTTCGATACGCGACCGGAAGTCAAAGAACAGGTTGAGAGTATGGACGCGGATTTTCTGATGCTCGACTTCGAGGACGAAGACGGCACTGGCGAAGGCGGCTACGCCAAGGTAATGAGCGACGAGTTCATCAAAGCTGAGATGGCACTTTTTGCCGAGCAGGCCAAAGAAGTCGACATCATCGTGACAACCGCCTTGATACCGGGCCAGCCGGCGCCGAGACTGATCACTGCCGAAATGGTCGGCCTGATGAAAGACGGAAGTGTCATTGTTGATCTTGCGGCTGAAACAGGTGGCAACTGCGAGCTCACTGAAGCCGACAAGGTCATACAACGTGACGGTGTGTCTATCATCGGGTACACGGACTTGCCAAGTCGGCTTGCAACACAGTCGAGTCAGCTTTACGCAACCAATCTGCGCCACCTGCTGGCCGAACTGAGTCCCGAGAAAGACGGCAAGATCGTCGTGAACATGGACGACGAGGTTATTCGTGGCGCGACAGTTTGCACGAACGGCGAGACGACCTGGCCGCCGCCGCCGCCAACGCTTTCGGCGGCGCCGAAGGCGGCCGAGCCCGCACCCGCGCCGGTCGTCGCCGAGAAAAAGAAACCTTCGGTTGCGGGACCGATCATTGCGATGCTTGCCGGTGGTCTGGCCTTGCTGGGCTTGGGCGCGGTCGCGCCGCCGTCATTCATGGCGCACTTCACGGTGTTCGTACTGGCGTGCTTTGTTGGCTACATGGTGATCTGGAACGTAACGCCCGCACTGCACACGCCGTTGATGAGCGTCACCAACGCGATATCGAGCATCATCATTATCGGCGCGCTGCTGCAAATAAGTTCGGCCGACAAGCTGATCATGTGGATCGCCGTGGCCACGGCATTAATAACGAGCGTCAATATTGCAGGCGGCTTTGCTGTCACGCGCCGAATGCTCGAGATGTTCAGAAAGTGAGGTCGACATGATCAGCGCTGGCATCGTAACCATGTCGTACATCGCTGCGACGGTACTGTTCATTCTCGCCCTTGGCGGTCTTTCCAATCCGGAAACCGCTCGCCGCGGAAATTGGTTTGGCATAGCAGGCATGACGATCGCGCTACTGGCGACGATCCTCGGTGTCGTTACGCAGAACTACGTCATGCTGCTCGTTGCGCTGCTCATCGGCGGAAGCATAGGTCTGTATCTGGCGCGGCGAGTGCAAATGACGCAGATGCCGGAACTTGTTGCGATCCTTCACAGTCTCGTTGGACTCGCTGCCGTCATGGTTGGCTTCGCGAGCTTTATGGATCCCACTGCACAGTTCGAGGGAATCGAGCACACGATCCATGACATAGAGATTTACGTCGGCATCCTGATTGGTGCCGTAACGTTCTCCGGCTCGGTCATTGCTTTTGGCAAGCTTAGCGCGCGTATCAGCGGTAAGCCGCTGACACTGCCCGGGCGCCACCTGTTCAACCTCGGTTTGCTGATCGCTTCCATCTGGTTCGGCCGCGAATTCGTGCTGCAATCTGCGGCCGGTGGCGGGCTGGAACCGCTGATCATAATGACGATAATCGCTTTGGTCTTCGGCATCCACATGGTTATGGCGATCGGTGGTGCGGACATGCCCGTCGTTGTTTCGATGCTGAACAGTTACTCTGGCTGGGCGGCAGCAGCGACAGGATTCATGCTCAGTAATGATCTCTTGATCGTCACGGGAGCTCTCGTTGGTTCGAGTGGCGCAATTCTTAGCTACATCATGTGTCGTGCGATGAATCGCAGGTTTCTGGCCGTAATTGCCGGTGGCTTCGGCACCGGTGGCGGCACGACCGTGTCTGCAGGCGATGCGGAACAAGGAGAAGTCTTCCCCATTGATACTCAAGAGACAGCCGCGCTGCTTTTGGACGCGAAAGAAATAATGATCGTCCCTGGCTACGGCATGGCCGTGGCTCAGGCACAGCACATCGTTTATGAAATTACACGTGCGCTGCGCGACAAAAAAATCAATGTTCGCTTTGGCATCCACCCGGTTGCGGGCCGGATGCCCGGGCACATGAACGTGCTGCTGGCCGAAGCAAGGGTGCCGTACGATATCGTTTTCGAAATGGACGAGGTCAACGAGGACTTCCCGGAGGTCGATGTCTCGATCGTCATCGGCGCAAACGACATTGTTAATCCGTCAGCGCAGGAAGAGCCGGACAGCCCGATTGCCGGAATGCCGGTGCTCGAGGTGTGGAAGGGCAAGACGACCATCGTTCTCAAGCGCAGTATGGCAACCGGCTACGCAGGCGTGCAAAACCCGCTGTTCTTCAAGGAAAACACGCGCATGTTGTTCGGGGACGCGAAAGAAAGCCTCGACGCGGTCTTCAAAGCACTTTGATGAACTGTGACGATTCGTGTTGCTTTTTGACGCGCGATTGGCAAACTAAGCAAGCATGGGTCGCGCAAGGCGCGACGAGGTGAACCGATGCTTGCAGGAATCGCTACCGATATCTCGCAGCAGGTGTTGCGAACGGATATAGCTGGGATGCCGCTCGAGTGGATCGACTACCGGGAGGCGGTCCGGCTGTATCATGCCAAACAGGTCGCCTACGATTGTGGCACGCTGCTTTACACCGTATTCGGCGGCTACAGCAGCTACGACGGAAATCGCAGCACGATCGATGTGAATTCGATCATCGCGACACACGGCACGAGCCGAAGTCTTGCGCGCAACCGCGATCGCTACGTTCCGCCACTGAACAATCGCACGTTATTCAAACGGGACGCTAATCTGTGTTTGTATTGCGCGATGCGTTATCCGACTCGCGATCTTACGCGCGATCACATTACGCCGATCTCGCAGGGTGGTGGTGATACCTGGAACAACGTTGCGACGGCGTGCCGACGTTGCAATAACTACAAAGGCGGCCGCACACCGGAACAGGCTGCGATGCAGTTGATCGCGGTGCCATTTACGCCGACTTACGCCGAGTACATTTACCTGAAGGGACGGCGCGTGCTTGCCGACCAGATGCAGTACCTTCTCGCCCACATTCCTCGCTCGAGTCCGCTGCACGCCAGACTGTCGGACCATCTCACCGACGGTGCGGAAATCGTAGACGTACAGTTCCACGAGTAACCGCAAGGGCCGCGAGCGGGGTGTTCGCGTCACCCATGGCTCGCGACGCTGCGCTTTACTTCGCTGAGCAAACACCCCGCTCGCGTGTCCTTGCGGCTATACTTGCGGGTAATGCAGTACCTCATCGATGCCAGCGTGTACGTGTTTCGGGCTTATTACTCGGTGCCCGAGGACATGGTCGACGGCGAAGGCAACCCCGTAAATGCCTTGTACGGTTTTTGCCGGTTCCTCGGTGACTTCATGGAGCAGGTCAACCCCGAATACGTTGCCGTGTTGTTCGACGAAAGCCTGTCAACGTCCTTTCGCACCGAGATCTACCCCGACTACAAAGCGAATCGTGACCCGGCTCCCGAGGAGTTGAAGCGGCAATTCGGTCAATGCCGCCGATTTACGCGGGCGCTGGGCGTCATGGAATGGGCCAGCCCAAGATACGAGGCAGATGACCTTATCGGCACACTCGTCGAACACGGGCGCTCGGTCAGCAGACCGTCGACGATCGTCAGCCGTGACAAAGATCTCGCGCAGCTGCTGACCAGAGAAGATGTATTCTGGGACTTCGCCGGGAAAGGAAAGATCGGCTACGAGCGGGTACCGGAAGTATTCGGCGTGTGGCCCGAACAGATTGCCGACTTTCTGGCGCTCGCGGGCGATGCAGTCGACAACATCAAGGGCGTCCCTGGCGTCGGCAAGAAGACCGCCACGGTGCTGTTGGAGCGCTTCGGCAGCCTTGAGACGATTTATGAAAACCTCGACAGAGTGCACGAGGTGAATGTACGCGGCTCCAAGACGCTCGGCGAAAAGCTCGAGACGCATCGGGACGACGCAATGCTGGCGCGTAAACTTACGGGCATAGCCTGCGACGCACCGATCGACGATGCGGAAAACGCGATGCGGCGATCTGCACCACGCCTCGGGGACATAAACGCGCTGTATGACGAGGCGGATATCGGCATGGCGCTGCGGCGACAGGCGGAGCGGATATCCGACCTGAGCCGCGATTGACCGGGACGTTCAAAAAGTCCGGACCTGAGTCCAGGTATTCGATGTTCGAAGCGGAAGCCGACGGACTCAAGGAGCTCCGTTCAGCCGGCGAGATTCGTGTACCGGATGTCATCGATTGCGGCACAGCGAACGGCCAGAGCTACATTATTCTCGAGCACTTGCCGCTGGAGCCGGCATCCCGCGAAACAGGGCAGCGCTTTGGCGAGCAACTTGCCAGACTACATCGTCATACGGAGGATGGCTTCGGCTGGTTTCGGGACAACACGATCGGCCCGACGCCACAGATCAATACGCCGAGTGATGACTGGATTGAGTTCTTTCGCGCGCATCGCCTCGGGTATCAGCTTGATCTCGCCACGACCAACGGTTACGGGGCGCACGTCGAGGGGCCCGGTCGTGCACTAATGAATCGCCTGCCTGAGTTATTTGCGGACTATGCGCCGGCCGCGTCGCTGTTGCATGGCGATCTCTGGGGCGGCAACTGGGGCAGCGTTAATGGCGAGCCCGTGATTTTCGATCCGGCCGTTTACTACGGGGACCGCGAGTCGGATATTGCGATGACGATGCTGTTCGGCGGTTTTGGCCGACCCTTCTACGACGCGTACGAGCGTACCTGGCCGATGGCGCCAGGCCACGAGCAACGTATCAAGCTATACCAGCTCTATCACCTCCTGAATCACCTGAATCTTTTCGGCCGTTCGTACCTGGGAAGGGCGATGAGCTTGATAAACGACCTCCTGTAGGAGGTTGTGGGCGCAAGCAGGGAGCGACCCGGGAGCTGCTCATCGGAAGTAAAGCGCAGCGCAGCGAGCCATGAAGATGAGTAACTCCCGGGGCGCTCGGAGTTAGGCCGGGAACTCGCTCAGATCGTCTGATTCCTCGACCTCGATCAAATCACCGAGAAAGTCTTCTTCGAATGCATAGAGCATCGTTCCTTCCGGTGCCTTGAGCGCGACGAACGCGCCTTCAAATCCCGGATAATCCTCGTGCGGCAAATCGTATTTGCTGATGAATTGTTTTAGTGTGGCCTTGTCGGCGCAGCGGAAACACAACGATGGCGTACTGAGTGCAATGCTTTCCGAGAGGCCCAGCGACGCCCCGCCCGCGTCGAAGCGCATGTGCACCGTGGGTTCTTCGCGCATTCGTATCAGTTTCGGTGCAACGGCTGCCCAGAAGCGCGCGGAGCGAAACGCATCTCGCACCGGCAAAGTCAATTCGAACCAAGTGCCACACAAAGAATCATTGCCGAACTCATCGCCGCCACTGAACGTGCGAGCCTCGAGCATCGAAACCATGTGACCGTCGCGATCGGCCAGGCCAAGTTCGTTGAATTCGTCCTCACCGAGACGCATGACGCTGAAGTCAAAGCCGTGGTCCGCCATTCCGCGGGCACGCGTGGCGAGGTCCGGCTGTACGAAAGTGACCGCTGGCGAATCAAAATCTCGATCATGCAGTCCTATGCAGAGCACGCCGTCGCTCACGACTGTGTATTTGTGGGACCAAACGTCGCCAATTGTTAGTTCGGTGAAGCCAAGCGTCTTGTAATAGCCGAGGGAGTCAAGAATGTCAGAAGTACGAACACTGAACTCGAGAAAATGGCCCAGGCTGCTCACTCTGCTGCACCCATCGCCAGCGCACGGTCACGTGATTTGTCGCGTGCCCGAGCAGCTTCGCTGGCGCTCCAGTCGGCGGACGATTCGGGCCAACCGCACACGTGTTTTTCGATCAGGCGCGCCAGAAACGCAACGTGGTCATCACGCGCATTAAGAGCAGGAATGTAGTTGAGCGAGTTACCATCGGCACCGGCAAAAAACTCCGCGTTTTGCATTGCGATTTCTTCGAGCGTTTCGAGGCAATCGGCCGCGAAGCCGGGACAAACCACATCGAGTTTTGCGATGCCCTTGTCGCCGAGTTCAACGACCGTCTCGTCGGTGTAAGGGCGCAGCCATTCTGCGCGACCGACGCGCGACTGGAACGAGATGAGCCACTCATCGTCACCCAACTCGAGCGATTCGGCGATGAGCCGCGCCGTCTTCTGGCACTGGCAATGATACGGATCGCCACTCAACAGCGTGTCCATCGGCACGCCGTGAAAAGAAAACAACAGCTTCTCGCCACGACCATGCTGTTCCCAGTACTGGCGGATGTTCTGCGCCTGTGCAGCAATAAACCCAGGTGCGTCGTGATAATGGTTAATGAACCGGAACTCGGGAACCCAACGGCGCTTGCTCAGAGCGCCTGTGACCATATCGAAAACAGAGCCTGTCGTCGTACCCGAATACTGCGGATACAGGGGCAGACACACGATGCGTCTTGCGCCACAGTCGTACAGTCGCTGTAGAGCCGACGCAATCGAAGGCTGCCCGTAAGACATGCCGAGCTCGGTGTGCACCGCACCCGAGAGTCGCGCCGAGAGCTGTTGCCCTACGGAATTGGCGATGTCCTGTGAGTAAATAAGCAGCGGTGATCCGTGCTCCGTCCAGATTTTTCGATACGCCTCCGCGGATCGGGACGGCCGAAAGCGAAGAATGAATCCGTGCAATATGATCCGCCACAGCAGCCGCGGCAGTTCCACAACGCGCGGGTCAGCCAGAAATTGTCCGAGATAACGACGCACGGCAGCTGTTGTCGGCGCGTCCGGCGTGCCCAGGTTGACTATGAGTACGCCCAGGGACTCGGGAAGCCCGTGTTCGTACATTGGCGAGGATTGGAACGTCGGCATAGACCCGTAACCCGATTTGAATCGGCGTAACAGTAAACGAAAGGCCCTTCGCGCGCCAGCGACCGGCGCTATAATCCCTTGTCTTGATTGGTAATTATTGCGCGACGTGGCTCATGAACAATCTTTCTGATACCCAAGGCGCCCAGCAGCGGACGTGGGCCCTGATACGGGATATTGCCGTACTGCAGGTCAAGCTCGTTGTTGACGGTCTCCGCGATCTGATTCTGGTTCCCGCCTCTCTTGTCGCGGGGATAGTGAGTCTTGTCAAGACGAGAGACGGCAAACCAGGAAGCGAGTTCTATGCGCTGATCAGCGTTGGCAAGCAGAGTGAGCGCTGGATCAATCTGTTTGGCGCGATTAGAAACGCGCCGCCGGACATTATCGAAGAGAATCGCTTCGGCGAGGCGGATATAGACGATATTGTCTCGCGCGTAGAGTCATTCGTCGTTGATGAATACAAACGCGGCGGTGTGACTGCGCAGGCAAAGCACAGGATCGATAAAGCGCTGGAGGCAATGCAGCGCCGCCGTAAAAAGGGATCGCGCGAGCCGCTTTGAATGTCTCAGGCTGCTTCCATGATCGCAGTAACACCCATGCCGCCTGCCGTGCACACCGAAATGAGTCCGCGACCGGAGCCCTTTTCGCTCAGCAGTTTGGCCATTGTCGCAACGATGCGCGCGCCGGTGGCTGCAAACGGGTGGCCCACTGCGAGGCTGCCGCCTTTTACATTGAGCTTGGACAGGTCGATCGGGCCCAACGATTGATTGCGCCCCAGACGATCACGACAGAATTTCTCGGACTGCCATGCCTTGAGCGTTGCTATGGTCTGCGACGCAAATGCTTCATGAATCTCGTAGAAGTCAAAGTCTTGAAGCCGCAGGTTTGCCACTTTCAACATCTCGGAAACGGCGTACGCCGGCGCCATTAAGAGACCCTCGTCGTCGACGAAATTGACCGCGGCCACTTTCGTAAAGGTCAAATAGGCGGCTATAGGAAGGTTCTTCAGGTTAGCCCAATCCTCCGACGCGAGCAGCACGGCCGCGGCTCCGTCCGTCAATGGAGTACTGTTGCCCGCAGTCATCGTGGCGTCTTCGCTTTTGTCGAACACCGGTTTCAGAGCCGACAGCTTCTCGAACGTCGTATCGCGGCGGATGTTGTTATCTTCCTCGCAATCGAGAAAAGGGACGACGAGGTCTTCATACCAGCCGGCGTCATAAGCCGCTGCGGCTTTGACATGGCTCGCGAGGGCAAGCTGGTCCTGGTGTTCGCGTGGTATGTCCCATTTCTGTGCCGTGATTTCCATGCTCTGACCCATGGAAAGGCCTGTGCGCGGCTCGGTAACGCCCGGAAACAGCGGCTTGAAGTGCGCCGGTCTCAGCCGAAACCACGGCAGTATCCGATCCTTTACCGATCGTGCGCGAAAGACGTCAAGCATAATCGAGCGATAGGCATCGTTGTAAACGATAGGTGGATCGCTCACCGTGTCGGTGCCGCCGGCAATGCCCGATTCGATTTGTCCAAGTGCGATCTTGTTGGCGATCATGATGCAGGCTTCGAGGCTCGTCCCGCAGGCACGTTGCAGATCAACGCCAGGGGTGCGCGGGGACAGGCCCGAGTCCAGCACGGATTCCCGCGCGAGATTCCAGTCCCTTGAATGCTTGATCACCGCGCCGAGAGCAACGTCGCCCAGCGTCTGTCCCTTCAGGTCGAATTTGTTTACGACACCCTGCAGTGCCGCCGCCATCAGGTCCTGGTTCGAACAATCCCTGTAGACCGAGTGCGACCGGCAAAATGGGATTCTCGATCCCCCGACTACAGCAACTCGTTTGGCTCGGCCATCATGCAACATACTTGCCTCCGTACAGACATCTAAACCCAACTCATTTGTGCAACTTTACACGAATCAGTTTTCCAATTCGCCCGCCAAAACGGGCTGCCAACAAGCGGGTCGGGCAAATTCTGCGAAAGGCCCGGGACGCGAATGGGTTACATTTGCCGCATGTGGCGAACGAGCAGTTGGCGAGAAGAGACCCGAGGGCTGATGCGCCTCGCCGGGCCGCTTATCGTTAACAACCTGTCGATAGCCGGCATGCAGTTTGCTGACGCGGTCATGGCGGGCCGCCTCGGTGCCGAGTCGTTGGCAGCTGTCGCAGTGGGCGCCAGCGTCTGGTTTTTCGGCTTCGTGATATGCCTCGGAATACTCATGGCGATCTCACCGCTCGCGGCGCGGCACTACGGGGCGGGAAATCCCGAACTGATAGGCTGCTATACGCGTCAGGGCATGTACCTGGGAATCGCATTCGGGCTGTTTTTGATTCTGCTCGCCCAGGCCACCGTGGCTCCGCTGCTGATACAGGTCGGCGTGGACAACAGCTTTCGCGATCTGACCGTAGGCTACGTGTTGGCCATCATTCCGGGAGCACCCGCGATATTCGTGTTTCTCGCGCTGCGGTTCACGACAGAGGGCATCGGTTACACGCGACCGATAATGTTCACGTCAATCTTGTCGCTCGTCTGCAACGTGTTCCTGAACTACGTGCTCATGTTCGGTCACTTCGGCGCCCCTGCACTTGGTGTTGTCGGGTGTGGTCTGGCAAGCGCAATCACGATGTGGGTGATCATGGTGTCATTGGCTGCGTACATGGTCATTAGCCCGCATTACAAGCCGCTGAAGATCTTTTCTCGCGTTGCACCTTTGCGTCCGAGCGTGCTCAAAGAGATTCTGGTCCTGGGAGTGCCGATCGCCGTGATGATTACGGCAGAGGCCGGGCTATTCAATGCAGTTTCGATTCTGATGGGTACGCGAGGTGCTTCGATTGCGGCAGCGCATCAGATCGCAATCAACTTTGCAGCCACGATGTTCATGGTGCCGCTCGCGCTGAGTTCGGCCATCACCATTCGGGTCGGTCACGCATTAGGTGCAGGTAACGCGACGGCTGCAAGATTCAGCGGCGCACTTGGCATCATAATCTGCGCAGTTTTCATGACCTGTTCCGCTACGTTTCTGCTCATATTTCGCGATTCGGTCGTCAGTCTGTACACAAACGACAAATCGGTAACCAGTATCGCGATCACCCTGCTGCTGATGGCCGCGATATTTCAGGTGGCCGACGGCATACAAATTGGTGCGGCCGGAGCGCTGCGAGGTTACAAGGACACGCGATTGCCGATGGTTATCAACACCTTCGCGTACTGGGTGCTGGCGTTCCCGCTCGCGTACCTGGCCGCCGTGACCTATCGGTCGCCCCCGAGTTACGTCTGGGGCGGCTTCGTCATGGGGCTGACAACAGCAGCGATACTGCTGGGGTGGCGATATGTGCTCGTGTCACGCGCGGAACTCACCGCTGCGCGACAAGAACAACTAGAGGTTTAGCCACCCTGACCGAAATCGGGGCTGTCACCGGCAAGATATTCGTTCTCTTCGGGCGTGTTTTCGCGATTCAATAGCTTGTTGCGATGCGGGAAACGACCAAATCGCTCAATGATGTCATGATGTAGTTCGGCAAACTGCGCGATCGTCTGGAATGTTTCGCGATACGTGGGCGAGACGGCGTCGGCCAGGCGATTGAAGATGTCGACGGACTTTGCCTGGACCTTGCGGGACTCGGCATGCTGTAACGGCATGTAAAAGAAAACACGCTGAATCGGCGTAAGGCCCTTGTCTTTTTTTTCCATGGCGCCTTGAACGCAAAGCTTCAGCGCTGCGTTGTCCATCTCAAACGCTGCTGCGGTATTGCGATAGATATTGCGGCGAAACTGATCGAGCAGGAGTATCAATGCAAGCCGACCCAACGGCCGATGAGACCAATAGTCCAGCTCTCCGGCTGATGCTCTGGCCACGTCGTCGGCAAACTCTTTTTTGCACTCATGATCGAATACCGCATCCTCGCCAAACCAGATGTCCATACGCTGGTCGATTTTTGGTGCTGTGAGCTGCTCCTCCATGAACCAGAATGACAGAATAGCGTTGATGCGGTGCTGGTCTTCATCAGTAATGGTCGCATCCATGCTTTCGCTGAGTAGTTTTACCGGCATTTCAACAATTCCAGTGTGCTTGTGGCGCCCGTCCCGTGACATTGTGACCCGACAGGGCACATTTGGTGCGAACCAGGTCACGATTTGGGCGCTGTGGGCCATTTATGGATACAAATCTGCGTAGACTTTAGCAGATGATCAGCGCTCTACGAGGAAATCGCACGGGATTGCCGGTCGCGGTACTGGCATGCACGTTGTTATCTGCCTGCGGCGGCCCGCCGGAAGGGCCTGAGGCGGCAATACGCGCCTGGGTCCGCCAGGGACACGAAGCCGCGGAGGCAAAGGACCGCCGCGCGCTGGTCGACCTGATCTCTCCTGCGTACACGGATGCGCGGGGAAACAGCCGTGACGACATCGAAAACATGTTTCGGTTGTTCTTCTTGCGCCAGCAAAAGGTGGCGCTCATTAGCCGCATTGAAGAACTTCAGGTATACGGCGACACCGCAGCATTGCTTGTGTTGTCCGTCGGCATGGCCGGAACGAATGATAACGTTCTCGGCTTTAGTGCCGATGCATATCGATTCGAGATGGAATTCGAGCTTCAAAATGATGAGTGGTTGCTGACATCGGCCCGCTGGGGCGAGTTTGGAGGCGATCTGCATTAGTCCGGTAGGGAGGGCTTGCGCATGAAACGAACAGATTTGCTGCTCTGCTCGGGCCTGCTGCTGGCAAGCTGCGTGTTGTCCGCATGTGCCGGCACAGGTCCTTTGATCAGCTCACCCGGCGTGAGTCTCAGAGACGTACGGATGACCGAGATCGATTTTTCCGGTCAGACATTCCTGCTCGGGTTCGCTGTAACGAACCCCAACCCTTTTCCCTTACCGGTCGAAGCCGTGTCGTACGCGGTCGATCTCGATGGATATCGTTTCGCCACGGGCCAGACCGAAGGCGGCTTTACGGTGCCAGCGCGGGGCGACAGTGAGTTTGCGATCAGTGTAGAGCTCAATCTGCTGAAGACAGCTCCCCAGCTCCTGTACGTGGTGCGCGAAGGCGTGAAACGTGACATACCGTACAAGCTGAAGGGGAAGCTCGGCGTCGACATTCCACTTGTCCAAGCCGTCGCGTTCGAAGCGGCGGGTGAACTTCGATTGCAATCGAGCCGCGACTAGTCTTCGAAAATACCGAGCAAATCCAGATCGTTACGCGCGCAACCAAAATCTCTGCGGCGCGTTGCTCCGGGAAAACAGGCTGACAAGCACCGATTGCGGGTATTTGCCCTGGTAATGTTGCGGTGCGGTAGCGAGCCGGACAAATCGTGGCATATACTTCATCGTTCGGGCAGCTTTGGCGTTCATCCTGCATGCGGCCCTAAGCGGCCGTTTGGTCGCATGCGGCGGTTTTTGCGCCACCTCAATGAAATGATGAATCGGGGCACGCCAAACGCGTGACCTTCAGGGCATCTATGACCGAGCGACAGGCAACAGGACTGTATGACCCGGCATTCGAGCGTGACAGCTGTGGCTTCGGCCTAATTGCGAACCTCGATGACTTGCCGAGCCATTGGGTCGTCGAAACGGCGATCTCCGCGCTCGCGCGCCTGACGCACCGTGGCGCAGTGGCGGCCGATGGCAAAACCGGCGATGGCTGTGGATTGCTGATCAAATTCCCGAAGGCATTCCTGCGCGCTGTAGGAGAGGAACTCGGGTTCGAACTCGGCGAGCGCTTTGCGACCGGCACCGTGTTTCTGCATCAGGACGAAAACAAGGCCGCAATTGCCCGCGAACTGATTGATACGGCAATCCACGAGATCGGACTCGAGGTCGCCGGCTGGCGGGAGGTGCCAACAGATCCGTCGGTGTGTGGCGAACAGGCGCTCAATACGCTGCCACGCATCGAACAGGTGTACGTCAACGCAGCGGACGGAATGCCGCGAGGCCGATTCAACCGGCGCCTGTTTCTGGCCCGGCGGCGGGCCGAAAAACGCATTGGTGAAGGGCATGCCTACGTGGCGAGTCTGTCATCGGCCACGATCAGCTACAAGGGCATGATCATGCCGACCGCCTTGACTGACTTCTATCCTGACCTCAAGGACCCGCGAATCGAGTCGTCGGTGTGTCTGTTCCATCAGCGTTTCTCGACCAACACGTTGCCGCAGTGGCGCCTCGCACAGCCGTTTCGTTTTCTCGCGCACAATGGCGAGATCAACACGATCCAGGGCAACCGCAACTGGGCACTCGCGCGGGCGAAGAATTTCATCTCGGACAAACTCGACGATATTTCCGATCTCGATCCAATCGTCTCGCTGGTCGGATCGGACTCATCGACTCTCGACAACATGCTCGAGGTGATGCGCGCCGGGGGCATGGATGTCTTGCAGGGCATGCGTATTCTATTGCCGCCCGCGTGGCAGGCAGCCGACGACATCGATCCTGACGTGCGGGCATTCTACGAATTCTTCGATTGCCAGATGGAGCCCTGGGACGGTCCGGCAGGCATCGTGCTGACGGATGGACGTTATGCCGCCTGCTGTCTGGACCGGAACGGACTACGGCCCGCGCGCTATGTTGTGACCAAAGACCGGCACATTACCGTCGCATCCGAAATCGGTGTTTACGATTACGAAGAAAAAGATGTCATCAGCAAAGGTCGTCTTGGCCCCGGCGAGATGCTGGCCGTTGATCTCGTCAACGGCAGGTTGCTCGAGAACGACGATATTCATGACATCCTGAAAACGCGCGCGCCGTATAAAAAATGGCTCAAGCAAGGCGTGCGCTACCTGGATACCGAGCTGATCGACACGCACATGGCCGCCGAACCGTTCGATCCGGAGACGCTGGCGAGCTATCAGAAGATGTTCAACATGACCCGCGAAGAGTTGCACGACGTTGTCGCGGTGCTGGCGGAGGCCGAACAGGAAGCAGTCGGTTCGATGGGGGATGACACGCCGATGGCCGTGCTGTCGCAGAAAATTCGCTCACCTTTCGACTATTTTCGGCAACAGTTTGCGCAGGTAACGAACCCACCGATCGATTCATTGCGCGAACGTATCGTCATGTCACTGCAGACAAACATCGGCGGTGAGTCGAACCTGTTCGACATCGGGCCGGGACACGTCGAGCAGGTCATCATGAATTCCCCCGTGCTGTCGCAGCGCAAGTTGCGCCAGTTACTCAGCGATGATCTCTACGGCGACAGCCACGAATTCATCGATCTCAATGTCGATGAGGCGTTGTCCTTACCCGAGGCGCTCAACCAGATTTGCGGTCAGGCCGAAAGAGCCGTGCGCAGCGGCAAGCTGATAATGATGCTCAGCGATCGCTACCTCGAGAAAGGTAAGCTCCCGGTGCATGCCTTGCTCGCCACGGGGGCCGTCCACCATCATCTGGTGAATGTCGGTTTGCGTTGCGACGCGAACATCATCGTTGAGACTGGCGTCGCGCGAGATTCGCATCACTTTGCATGCCTGATCGGCTACGGTGCGACGGCAGTATATCCATACCTCGTGTATCAGTCGCTGCACGACATTGCACACCGTGGCAACATTGATCGGCAACAGCAGCTCGGCCGCAGCTTCCGCCGCGGTATTCGCAAGGGCCTGTTCAAGATCATGTCGAAGATGGGTATCTCATCGGTCTCGAGTTATCGGGGCGCGCAGCTGTTCGAGATCGTCGGTCTCCACGACGAGGTCGTGGAACGCTGCTTCACCGGCACGACTTCGAGAATCCAGGGAACGAGCTTTACAGACCTGCTCGAGGATCAGCGGCAGCTGGCGGATACGGCGTGGGATCCTCGTGTCCCGGTCACGCAGGGAGGCCTGTTCAAATACGTGCACGGCGGCGAGTATCACTGCTACAACCCGGACGTTGTCACGACACTGCAGGCAGCCGTTCGCAGCGGCGACTTTGAACGCTACAAAGACTACGCGAAGCTCGTCAATGAACGGCCGATCGCGACGCTGCGTGACCTGATGTCGATACGGCCTGCGGGACCGCCCGTACCGCTCGATGACGTCGAGCCGGTCGAAGACATACTCGTTCGCTTCGACAGTGCGGGGATGTCACTGGGAGCACTCTCGCCCGAAGCGCATGAAGCGCTCGCGATTGCGATGAATCGTATCGGCGCACGCTCGAACTCCGGCGAAGGTGGTGAGGATCCGGCACGCTACCGCACCGAGCGCATGTCCAAGATCAAGCAGGTTGCCTCGGGCCGCTTCGGTGTCACCGCGGAGTACCTCGTTAACGCCGAGGTCATACAGATCAAGATCGCGCAGGGCGCCAAGCCTGGAGAAGGCGGCCAGCTCCCGGGCCACAAGGTCAACAAGATGATTGCGCGACTGCGCTACGCAAAGCCCGGTGTCGGGCTGATTTCGCCGCCACCGCACCATGACATCTATTCCATTGAGGATCTCGCACAGCTGATCTTCGATCTCAAGCAGGTCAATCCCGACGCGCTCGTGTCGGTGAAGCTTGTCGCCGAGCCCGGCGTCGGCACGATCGCGGCGGGCGTTGTCAAAGCGTACGCAGACCTGATCACGATCTCGGGTTACGACGGCGGCACGGGCGCGAGTCCGCTGAGTTCAGTCAAGTACGCGGGCAGCCCGTGGGAGCTCGGCCTCTCGGAGACGCACCAGGTACTGCGCGGCAACGATCTGCGCCACAAGGTGCGGCTGCAGACAGACGGCGGGCTAAAGACAGGAGTCGATGTCGTCAAGGCCGCAATGCTGGGCGCCGAGAGTTTTGGTTTCGGCACGGCGCCGATGGTTGCCCTGGGCTGCAAATACCTGCGTATTTGCCATCTGAACAACTGCGCGACCGGGGTCGCGACTCAGAACGAGGTCTTGCGTAGCGAATATTTCGTCGGCCTGCCCGAGATGGTGATCAACTTCTTTCGCTTTGTGGCCGAGGAGACGCGCATACTCATGGCGGAGCTCGGCGTGCGCAAGCTCGAGGAGCTTATCGGCCGCGTCGACCTGCTCGAGCTGCAGGATGGCGTCACCGAACGGCAGGCTCGCCTCGACTTGTCGCCCATCATCTCGGACGAGGGCCTCGCGAAGGACACGCCGCAGTTTTGCACAGACCCGCGTAACGAGCCGTTCGACAAAGGCGAACTTGCGGAAGAGATGCTGGCGACGACGCGGTCGGCGATCGAGTCGAAGCAGGGAGGCCGTTTCGGCTTCGAGGTGCGCAATTTTAACCGCTCGATCGGCGCCCGCCTTGCCGGCGAGATCGCGCGGCATCACGGCGACAAAGGCATGCGGGACGCGCCGCTCGAAATCCTGTTACGGGGCACCGCAGGGCAAAGTCTCGGTGTATGGAACGTTGAGGGCCTGAACCTGACGCTTATCGGCGACGCCAACGACTACGTCGGTAAGGGCATGAGCGGAGGAAGAATCGTAGTCCGGCCGCCCGAGGACGTCAGTTATGTCGTGAGGGACACGGCGATTATCGGCAATACTTGCTTGTACGGCGCGACAGGCGGCACCTTGTTCGCGGCCGGGACTGCAGGTCAGCGATTCGCGGTGCGTAACTCGGGTGCGACAGCAGTTATCGAGGGTTCGGGCGACCACTGTTGCGAATACATGACTGACGGCGTCGTCGTAGTGCTGGGCCGCACCGGCGTCAATTTCGGCGCCGGCATGACGGGCGGTTTCGCTTACGTCCTCGATATCGACCGGGATTTCGTTGACCGCTACAACCGCGAGCTCATCGATATTCACCGCATCTCTCCGGAGACCATGGAAGCGCACCTTCATCACCTGCGATCGATGATCTTGCAGCACGTGGAACAGACAGGCAGCCAATGGGGTGACCTGATCCTCGACGACTACCGCACCTACCTGCCGAGGTTCTGGATCGTGAAGCCGAAAGCGGCCGAACTGAGTTCTCTTCTCGAGTCGTTACGGCAGGCGGCGTAGACGATCATGTCCAAACATCCCTTGCAGTTTCTCGAGATTCCGCGGCGCGACCCGGACAAGGAGGCGCCCGACGAGCGCATTCGGCATTTCGGCGAGATCTACGGTAACTACGACGGCGCCAGCGCCGCGGCACAGGCCGGCCGCTGTATCAGCTGTGGCAATCCGTATTGCGAGTGGCAATGCCCGGTTCACAACTACATTCCGAACTGGTTGGATCTCATCGAGCAAGGCAAACTGTTCGAAGCCGCCGAATTGTCACATGAAACAAACTCACTCCCCGAGATCTGCGGGCGGATCTGCCCGCAAGATCGCCTTTGTGAGGGTGCATGCACGCTGAACGACGGTGTCGGTGCAGTCTCGATAGGCAATATCGAGAAGTACATTACCGACGAAGCGCTGCAGCGTGGCTGGCGCCCGGACATGTCGCATGTTGTCGATACCGGCAAGAGCGTTGGCATCGTCGGTGCGGGCCCGGCAGGCCTGGCGGCGGCCGACGTGCTGGCCCGGCAGGGCGTTCGATCCGTCGTCTACGACTCTTATCCCGAAGTCGGCGGCCTGCTGACTTATGGCATTCCTCCGTTCAAACTCGAGAAACACGTCGTCAAGACGCGCCGTGCGATCCTGGAAGGAATGGGCGTGCAGTTCGTGCTGAACACGCGCATTGGCGATGACAAGCCGTTCGACGAGCTGCTGCATGAATACGATGCTGTATTCCTCGGTATGGGCACCTATACCTCGGTGCGCGGCGGGTTTCCGGGCGAAGACCTCGAGGGCGTACACGAGGCGCTGCCCTACCTGGTGGCGAACGTGTATCGCGAGCTCGGATATGAGGATGCGGCAATCCCTTACGTAGACCTGGCCGGAGAGCGGGTGGTCGTTCTCGGCGGCGGCGATACGGGCATGGACTGCAATCGCACGGCGATTCGGCAAGGCGCGGCCAGCGTCCAATGCGCCTATCGTCGTGACGAGGAGAACATGCCGGGGTCGCGGCGGGAAGTTGCGAACAGCCGGGAAGAGGGCATCGAGTTTCTGTTTAATCAGCAGCCGGTAGAAATCATCGGCGACGGCCGGGTAAGCGGCGTGAAGGTCATTGAAACGAAGCTCGGCGATCCGGGGCCGGATGGTCGTCGTAGTCCCGAGCCCGTGGCAGGCACCGAAAGCATCCTGCCAGCCGACGCTGTCGTTATTGCTTTCGGTTTCAGGCCGAGTCCACCTTCGTGGTTCGACGATTTCTCAATCGAGACGCTACCGAGCGGTCGTGTGCGCGTAGCCACGCACGGGCGGCATCTGTTTCAGACCAGCAATCCGAAGGTATTCGCGGGCGGCGACATGGTGCGGGGCTCCGACCTCGTCGTCACAGCGGTATTCGAAGGACGAGAGGCCGCGAAGGGTATCGCCGCGTATCTTGGCGTGTAATGAGGCCGTCGTCTCCCAGCGATGTGCAAATTCCCGGCCACGGCCCTACTCGTGCGCGATTGATCCATCCGTGAATAGATAGTCCTTCAGCTCTTTGTCGAACGCCGGGTCTTTGCGACGAATCCACTCAAGCACCATTGCCGCATGCTCTTTTTCCTCGTCCCGATTGTGGGCGAGTATTGCAGCGAGTTCTTTATCTTTGCACGCATCAACGCGCTGGTTGTACCAGTCAACTGCTTCGAGTTCTTCCATCAACGACGTAATCGCACGGTGCATGTCGCGTGTCTCATCGGCCAGCTCGCCGATCGGTTCGTGGTATCCCTCATTCGCCATTCGTATCTCCAGGTAAGGTAACGGTGACGGTAACGCCGCCTTCGGAATTCGTCGCCTCAATTGTACCGCGATGGCCTTCGGCGATGAGCTTGGCCACGTACAATCCGAGTCCCAGGTGCTTGTCGTCGCCGCCGCGCCGCACCGAAACCATAGAGTCGAACAGCTGCGAACGCATCTGCTCGGGAAGCGGCGGCCCCGGATTCGAAACCGTGAGCAGCCGCGCGCCTTCGGCCGATCGCAAACTGATTACTATCGTGTCGTCCTTCGCACTGAAGTCGACAGCGTTGTCGACGAGCTTGTCGAGCATCTGAATGATCAATTCGGGCGAACCCCGCAGCATCGTCGTATCGGGATCCGTATCGAGCCGAAATGATCGATCGGGATAGACATCTCGATAGGCAGCAACAGTGGTCGTCAACGCGGCGCACAACTCGAAGTTCTCGGGTTCCGCATGTTCCATCAATTCCTCGACGCGGCTTGCCTCACTCATGGCTGTCAGGATTCTTCGCAATCGGTCGGCACCGTCACGAGCCCTTGCCGCGTAACCCTGTGACGCTTCGTTCAGTGGTTCATGGTCGAGGTTTTCGAGGGACGATGTGACGATAGCGAGTGGCGTGCGCAACTCGTGCGACAGCTTCGATGCCAGCGAGCGGAGGTAATCGTTATAGTCGGCGAGTTGCCGCAGCACGTGCGAGAAACTGCGCGACAAATCGCCAACCTCGTCACCGGCAGACGCGCTGGGCAGTGTGCTGCGCAGCTTGTCGGCATCGAGAGCCTCTTCAGCCGCGACACTGAGCTTCTGAATGCGTCGTGACAACCACGTCGCGTAACCCAGGAGCGTCGCCGCGACGAGCAGCGTGGCGATGATCGTAACGTTCATAAGCCTGACGAGACCCTGGTTGGTCAGGCTGAGTATGGCCTCGGTTCCCTGCTGCAAAACGATGGCGCCAATTATCGTGTTGTTGACTTTGATGGGCTCGGCCACGGCGACGACGGCTTTGCCGCTGTCTGCGCTGCGAAACCAGCTGTCCGATTCGCTGCCGTCGAGGGCCTGCGCGATGTAGTCTTGTTGTTCGCGACCGCTTGGGTCCGGTTCGGCGAGCGCGGGTTCCTGACCGGATTCCACCAGCGCATCGTAAGCAATCCGTAGCCACGCTGAACCGGCGCCGCCAGGAGGTGATGACGGCGCGGACAGGTCACCACTGGCAGCGATTCGCCAGCCGGATGCATCGGTTACAAACAAACGTGTACCACGCTGTGCGAGGTTTGCGGTAATCTCGATAAGCTTCGGCGACGGCGTGACGAACGGCCCGGGCGTAGGCGCTGCGAAGCTCACACTGTGCACCGGCGACTCGAGTTCGCCGGCCGTGTTGCTTACGACAATGCCAAGGTGCGTGCCGAGCTTACTTACCGGGATGCGGGCTTCGATCTGATAGCCGTATGGCACGTCCTGCCAGTACGCAAGTATCTCCCGATCGAGTCTGATGGCGTATTCGCTCTGCACAACAGTGACGATCTGTCCGGGTGCTTCGGCAGAGAAACTGATCATTTCGTCAAGATAGAGGGGGCTCGTGTTGATCAGGCTCACCCGATCTGAATAACGCGAACCGTTGTCGGGCGTTGTCGCACCGGGCTGAGCGAAAATGACGTTGCGGTCAGTGACTTCAACATAAAGATAGACAGCCTGATCGAAAACACCAACCGCAAAAGACACCGGGCCATCGACGCCGCGAAGAATCTGCAGAGACTCGCGTTCGATTGTCCAGTCATCGAAATAGCCGTCGATCTCGGGACGCGTCTCGAGACGGTGGCCATAGAGCTGATCGCCGACTGTGTAGTCGGAGCCGGCTGGGTCGGGAAATTCCTCGCGATACTGAGCGAGAGAATCCGCAATTGCCCGTGCCGTACCGGCGAGCATTTGCTGCTGGCCTGCGCGCAGCGCCGATTCGGTCTCGCGAATGAACTGATACCCGGCCCACGGCAGCACGAGGGTCAGCACACTGACGAGGAGTAACTGACGTTTGAGGTTCATTGTGTGCCGGAGTGGCTAATCAGCAAGCCAGCGATAGCCCATACCATAGACTGTCTCAATCGCATCGAAGCTCGCATCGATCGCAACGAACTTGCGCCGAATGCGCTTGATGTGCGACGTAATCGTATTGTCGTCGAGCACCGCCTGCGCTGCATCCATGAGCTGCTGTCGGTTCTTTACGTGCCCCGGATAGCGAGCCATCGCGTGCACGAGCCAGAACTCCGTCAGCGTCAGCCCGACGGGCTGACTTTTCCAGAATATGGTCATCCGATCGGTATCGATCTCGAGATCGCCGCGCGTAATCCGTCCGCCCGTGGATTGTGGTTTTTGTAAGGCATCGAGTCGCCGGAACAGGGCAGCGATGCGCGCCATCAGGTGCGGCAGGCTGATGTCCTTGGTGAGGTAATCGTCGGCACCAAGGCGCAGTCCGGATACGGCATCGAACTCACTGTCCCTGGCCGTAAGGAAGATGATCGGCAGCTCGGCGGCTCGGGCGCGTAACTCGCGGCACAGCTCGAATCCTCCTTCGACATCATCTTTGAGGTTTATATCGATCACGACGAGATCGGGTAGTCGCGCGTCGAAAGCCTGCATCGCCGGGCCGCGCGCGTCGTAGGCATCAACGACATATCCCTCGCGCTCGAATGCCGCCGCATAGTTGTCGCGGATGGCAGCTTCGTCTTCAACAATTGCAATTCGCTTGGCCACTAATTTTCCAATAGTAGAAATCGGAGGTACGACAATGACTCTTCCGGCCATAATTTGCCACATTCCGCCGGTGCATTGCCATGCCGCAGTCCGCGGCAGGGCGCTTTGCATTGTTGCAATACATCGCAGGAGAGAGGGAGATCTGCGATGCACGAGACAAAACTTAGCTCTTACATGGCCTGTATGTCGCTGGTGCTGACGGTAATGCTTCCAGGAATCGTTTTGGCAAACGCGCCAACGCCCGGAGCGATGCAAAGTGGCAGCCTTTTAATGCGCATGAGTGAGGGTTACTCAAGGGCACCGCTGCTGAACACCGACGTCAGCATCAACATCAATGGACTCGTTGCGCGGGTCTCAGTGATGCAGGAGTTCAGGAACGAAGCTGAGGAGTGGGTAGAGGGCATTTATGTATTTCCGCTGCCGGACGAAGCTGCTGTTGATCACATGCGTCTTTATGTTGGCGACCGCTTTATCGAGGGCGAAATTCGTGAAAAAGAGCAGGCCAGAAAAGAGTATGAGCAAGCCAAACAGGCAGGCAAGAAAACAAGCCTCGTTGAGCAGCAACGCGCAAACCTGTTTACAACATCAGTCGCAAACATCGGCCCTGGTGAGACTGTCATTGTCGAGATCGAGTATCTCGAAGACATTCGGTATGACGACGGTTCCTTCAGTCTGCGATTCCCAATGACGCTGACGCCGCGCTATATACCGGGAGAGGCGTTGTCGGATCGACAGGGCAGCGGCTGGTCACCGGACACGGCGCTTGTGCAAGACGCTTCGCTCATTACACCGCCGATGGCAGCGGTGTCTCGCGGCCACCGGGCATCGCTGCAGGCGAGCCTGAATGCCGGTATGCCACTCGAGATCATTGCGAGTCGCTATCATCCGGTGAACATTGCCGAGACGAGCGGGCAATACTTGGTCACGCTTGCCGCGGGGCAAATCGCGATGGATCATGACTTCGAACTGCTGTGGCGGCCAGTACCGTCGGCGGCGCCGCGCGCTTTGGCGTTCGCCGAGACGATCGACGGCGAGCCGCATTATCTGCTCATGGTTATGCCGCCTGATAGTGGTGAGTTGTCCTCGGCGCGGTTGCCGCGCGAGATGATATTCGTTATCGACACGTCCGGTTCAATGCACGGCGTGTCGATCGAGCAGGCGAAACAGGCGCTACGCCGCGCGCTCGACGGCTTGCAACCGGGTGACCAGTTCAACGTCATCGAATTCAATTCATATCCAAACATGCTTTTCGCCGACAGCGTGCCCGCCACTGCGGGCAATATCAGCATGGCGCAGAACTTTGTCAGAATGCTGCAGGCGAATGGCGGCACCGAAATGGCTTCGGCGTTGCGCTACGCCCTGCGCACGCCGCCGCCGGAGTCCTACTTGCGGCAACTGATCTTCATAACCGACGGCGCGGTCGGGAACGAAGAAGGTCTGTTCGAGCTCATCAATGCGCGTCTTGGCAGTGCACGGCTGTTTACGGTTGGCATAGGTTCCGCACCGAACAGTTGGTTCATGCGCAAAGCAGCGGAGACCGGGCGTGGCACGTTCACGACCATCAGCGCGCTGCACGAAGTGGGTGAGAAAATGGATCGCCTGTTTCGCAAACTCGAGAACCCCCAGGTTACGAACATCGATATACAGTGGCCGAGCAGCGCTATTGTGGACAGTTACCCTGCAATCGTGCCCGACCTTTATCTTGGGGAACCAATATCCGTCAGAGTGAAGGCGTCCGGGCCATTTCGGCCGGGCGATTCGATCCGTATCGCGGGCGACTCGACGGCCGGCGCGTGGGCACGCGACGTCATGCTAACAATCGACACGCAGAGCCCGGGTGTCGGCGCGCTGTGGGCGCGGGCACGTATTGCAGACTTGCTCGACAAACAACGCCGTGGCGCGGATGTTGATCAGACGCGCACAACAATCGTGCAGACAGCGCTGGCGCATCATCTGGTCAGCAAGTACACGAGCCTGATCGCTATCGACAAAACGCCCGCCCGACTGGCCGGCGATCCACTCCTTAGCGAACGGGTGCCCAACCTGATGCCGCACGGCCAGAGCGGGGCCGCCATATTCGGCTTCCCGGCTACGGCAACCAATGCGCCGATGCTTCGGTTGACCGGAGCGCTCACGTTACTGGCAGCGTTGTTGCTTCTGACAATGTCGACGCTGCAGAGAAAGGTGTCTCATGGCCCGGCGCGCTAGCTCGATACGGAAGCTGATTATGGCGTGCCTGCTCTGTCTTGGCTTCTGGCAATTCGGTCAGGGCGCGTACATTCCGGCAAAGGCGTGGTTTGCGCAGGAACTCATGCAACGCGCCTGGGCGCAGACGACGGAGGACGGCGACCAACAGGCGCCGTGGCCATGGGCGGATACCTGGCCCGTCGCCCGGCTTACTGCGAAGTCAGGCGACGTCGATCTTATTGTTCTGGCGGGCGGGTCCGGACGTACGCTTGCGTTCGGCCCGGGCCACCTGAGCGCAAGTTCATTACCCGGCGACTCAGGCAACAGCGTCATCGCCGGGCACAGGGATACGCATTTCCACTTTCTTCGCGACGTCGAAATCGGAGAGTCGCTGGTTATCGAGCGCATCGGTGGCCGAAAGCACCTGTATAAAGTAATCGGTATCGACGTAGTGGATTCTCGTCGCGGCAGCCTGCTGCTCGATACCGAAGCGCCCGTTCTGAGTCTGGTTACGTGTTACCCGTTTGATCAGGCCGTGGCGGGGGGGTCGCTGCGTTACGTCGTTACGGCGAAGAAGTTATTTTGATCGCGGCAATACGCAGCAAGGCAGCGACGCTGATCGCATCGGTGATCTCACCGGCAGCCACCATTGCAACTGCATCCTGCAACGGCAACTTCCGAATCTCGAGGTCTTCCGTTTCTTCAAACTGAGGTTCTCCCGCGGTCAGATCCTCGGCCAGGTAGACGATGCCGACCTCGTCCGTAATCGAATTGCTTGGGTGCAGCCGCATGATCTCGGTCCACGTAGTTGCACGGAGGCCAGTCTCCTCCATGAGTTCGCGCTTCGCCGCCTTCAGTGGTGCTTCGTCGAGCGGTGCGCCGCCCATCGGCAGTTCCCAGGACCAGGCTCCCAGCGTGTACCTCTGTTGGCCGACCAACCAGACGTTGCGATCCTGATCCAACGGGATGATCGCTACGGCACGATTCTTGAAGTGCACATAACCGTATTGATTCTCGCCACCGCCCGGGTTGACGACATGATCTTCACAAACCTGCATCCAGTCGTTTTCGTAAACAGTGCGGGAACCCAGTTTCTTCCAGCTCATCGAGCACTCCCGGCGGCCTCGGTCTCGATCAGGAGCTTGCAGCACTGCAGGTCCTCGTTGGTCCGATGCAAAATTGCCTGGCGCAGAAAGATAGACGACAGTTTTCTCAGACCCGTGAACTCATGTTTGGCGTAGACAACCACCTGCGTACTGTTTTCGTCGAGCACCTCGAAGTGATAGACAACGATCGCTTTGCTCCGGGCAGATTCGTGAACACCCGCGATAAAACCGGGCTTGCCCCACTCGGTTACCGTAAGTGCCGGCTGCCACTGCGACAACGTATCCGGGTTCTCGAATGCGCGCCACACGCTTTCACGATCTGCATCAATAATGATTTCAGCTTTCACCTTCATGTCGAAAACAGGTATCGAAGTTGTGTGTCGATGATAACCTATGCGCCCAATTACATTTGCGATTCCCGAGCATCGATGCAGACAGAAAGAGCCAGGCTCACCGAAGGACCGGTTGGCCGACACCTCGTTAGCATGACCGCACCGGTGCTGCTTGGTATTGCGACAATGATGGGTCAGGCCCTGATCGATGCGTGGTTCCTGGGGCGCGTTGGCGATCGTGCGCTTGCCGCACATGCTTTTAGTTTTCCGATACTCATGATCGTCACGAGTGTCGCGATCGGTCTTGGCGCGGGAACGTCGTCGGTCGTTGCCCGCGCAATCGGTGCCGAAGATCATCGTCGTGCACGGCGCCTGGCGACGGACAGCCTGTTACTGTCTTTTCTGATAACGGCGATAGTGGCCATGCTCGGTGTCGTGACGATCAAGCCACTGTTCCGTCTCCTGGGTGCTCCCGAGGACATGATTCCGCTTATCCGCGGGTTCATGATCATTCTTTACTCGGGCGTCCCGTTTGTCGTCGTAGGTATGGTCGGCATGGCCAACATGCGCGCGACCGGTGATACACGACTGCCAAGCAAACTCATGATCCTGGGCTCGCTGTTGAACGTGGCGCTGGATCCAATACTAATCTTCGGCTTAGGGCCCGTTCCAGCGATGGGGCTGAACGGTGCGGCTATGGCCGCGTTGATCGCGCGCGGCGCCATCTTCGTCGGCGCTCTGCATCTGCTGCGTGGCAGGATGAACATGGTGAGCTTTAACAAGCCCGACCCCGGTCAGCTCATGAAATCGTGGAAGGATATCCTGCACGTTGGTTTGCCTGCGGCAGGCACGAATGCGATCGTGCCTATCGGCGCAGCGCTTATCACGGCAATGATTGCCCGGTACGGACCGGAGGCGGTTGCCGGATTCGGAGTTGCGAGCCGCATCGAGTCGATGATGCTCGTGATCTATTACGCACTGTCCGCCGTCATCGGTCCCTTCGTCGGTCAGAATCTGTCCGCTGGCAAGGAGTCACGAATTCTCCAGGCGCTGCGCCTTTGCATGTTGTTTTGCATCGCTAGCGGCTTGTTGATCGCGGCCGGTCTTGCTGCGCTGGCCGGCTTCCTGCCATCTTTGTTCAGTGATAACGCAGAGGTCGTCGGAGTGGCGAAGCTGTTCATGTGGATTGTGCCGATCAGTTACGGGGCGTATGGCCTGGTCATGGCGATGAACGCGTCATTCAACGGGCTCGGCAATCCCATGCCGGCCGTCGGTATCAGCGTGGGGCGCATGCTCGTCCTGTATGTGCCGCTGGCGTTCCTCGGCATGCATTACTTTGATGCGGCAGGGATATTCGCGGCATATGCGGCCGCAAACATCGCTTCCGGAGTCCTGGCGTATCAGTGGGCAAAAGCAGCTGCGCACGGGCGCTGCACCAGGCCGTCTGTGGTTATTGAATAGGTTCTAGGTGGACGGTTTGGAGTCGTGATCTGATTCGGCGTCTGCTGCATTTGCCGGGCCGCTTGATCGTATGCGCTTGCGATTCCGCAAACGCAACTCGAATATAACGAGACTCCACAGGCAACAGAAAAACCCTGCGCCAAAGTAAATCGGCGTCTGCGGGTGATCGATGCCGAGGTACATAACCGTGGACATGAATACCAGCCCGACTAACAGCAGGACGTGCGGCAGGCGTTCATAAATTGGAGTTGGTAACCACATTGGTCTTTCGCACAGCTCGGTTGATCGAATCCGGATAACCAAAATTGAGGCACAAGGCGACCGGATGATGGGAAACGCATCACAAGAACCCCCACCTCTGCCGAACTATCGGCCAAAGTGAGACCTGCTTCACATAATATATAGGGCTTAGTACGAGTTGAAAAGATCCCAGGGGGTAACGTAGTGGCTGAATCCAGGGGCTCCGGGCATTTACGCACCGAGTCGATGCCGGTGATTGACGGATTTCGACAACGCGGTATGGAGATGACGCGACTCGAGACTTTCGCCGATGCGGCATTTGCGTTCGCGGTAACGCTGCTCGTCGTCGGCGGCGGCGATACGATTCCTACGACTTTCGAGGAAATGACGCGGGCCATGAAGCAGGTGCCGGCATTTGCCGCGAGTTTCGCAAACATCATGCTGTTCTGGTATGCGCATCACCGGTGGAGTCGCCGCTTCGGCCTCGAAGGGCCCGTTTCCGTCTCGCTGACACTGCTGCTGGTCTTCGTTGTGCTGGTCTACGTCTATCCGCTAAAGGCGCTTTACTCGGGCGCGTTAGATTTTTTCTCAGGCGGTTATCTCGAGTCGTATTTTGCGCTGACTTCAATCGATGATCTGCGCATCATGTTCGTTATCTTCGGCACGGGCTATGCGGCGCTTTCCGGCGTTATCGTATTGCTCAATCGGCACGCGCTGGCCAGAAGTGATGATCTGATACTCAACGAGTTCGAGCGCTATGAGACCGTGACCGAGGTCCAGCATTGGCTGATCAACATGGCTGTGCCGCTCATCTCGATCGGTCTGGCGATTTTGTTGCCGGACGGGCTGGTTGTGGTCGCGGGCATGTTTTATGCGGTTTTTGGTGTGTTTCTGCCCTGGCATGCGAATAAACGAGAGCGCGCGCGCCAGGGTATCGGACCGGCAGACTGACGCGTCGCGACATCATACAGTTCCCGGCAATACCCGCCGGCGATAACCGATATGCATGCCAACCCCGCGACTTGCCATGAAGAGTGTAAATGCGAGCCACAAACCATGATTGCCAAACCCCCGGAGCAGGAACCAGGCCGGCAAGAAAATGATCAGCGTTGAGAAAAGCATGATGTCGCGCATTTCGCGTGCGCGGGTCGCGCCCACGTAAACACCGTCGTAGAGAAACGACCAGGCCGACACGAGCGGCGAGACGATCAGCCACGGCAGAAAGCGCATGGTGGTCTCACGAACATCAGGCAGGTCGGTAAGCAAGCGAATAAGCGGCGGTCCCGCCACCGCGTAGAACACACAAAACCCGAGAGCAAATATCAGCGACCATTTCAGCGATGCGCTCACAGCCCGCTCGAGCGCCTCACGGCGTTTTTCGCCGACCGCTTTGCCGACCAGCGCCTCGGCTGCGTGTGCAAAGCCGTCAAGGGCGAACGAAGTGAGCGTCTGCAGATTCATCAGAACGGCATTTGCGGCAAGAACGAGTCCACCCAGTCGGGCCCCCTGTGCCGTGACGAATGCGAACGTAAACATCAGGGCCATCGTGCGAATGAGCAGATGACCGTTAACCGCGAAAAACGCGGCATACGCGCGAAAATTCAGGAGCCTGGCAAATGGCCAATGCCCGGAGCGGCGGTGCAGTGCGCGGGTGGTAAAGCTTAAACTGACGAGTAGGCCGGTGTACTCTGCGATGACCGAGGCCAGCGCGACGCCGTCGACCTTCATGCCGAGGCCAATAACGAACAGCAGATCGAGCACGATATTCGTAAAGTTGATCGTAAGAAATATCAGCAGCGGCACACGCGCGTTCTGCAGGCCGAGAAACCAGCCTATCAAGACATAATTCGCCAGCGTTCCTGGCGCGCTCCAGATGCGAATGAAAAAGTACTCGAGCGCATAGATCTCGACGTCGGGTTCCGGGTGGATCAGCTGCATGGCGAGCTTGCCGATGGGCACCTGGAGTGCGAGCAGCGCGCACCCTATCAGCAATGCGACGATGATCGCCTGGCCGAGTGATACTCGTAAGCCGTCGTTGTCGTTCGCGCCGAAACGCTGCGCAGCGATACCCGTAGTTCCCATGCGCAGGAAGTTCATGCCGGTGTAGAGAAAGCCGAAGATCGTGGCGCCTATCGCGACCGCACCGAGGTAGATCGAACTCTCGAGATGGCCGGTCACGCCCGTATCGACCATGCCGAGAAGTGGCACCGAGACATTGGACAGGATCATCGGCGCGGCGATGCGCCAGACCTGGCGATCTCCAGGCAGGCTGCTGGCGGTCAAGCGCCGATCATCCGAAGGCGTTGACGCCAGTAAGTTCCTTGCCTACGACGAGCTGATGAATGGTTTCTGTGCCTTCGTAGGTGATCACACTCTCGAGATTCAGCATGTGGCGAATCGGCACGTACTCGGCGCTGATACCACTGCCGCCGAGAATATCGCGGGCATCCCGGGCGATATCGATTGCTGCGCGGCAGTTGTTCCACTTTGCCAGCGATACCTGTGTTGAACTCAGTTTGCCCCGATCCTTGAGCCGGCCAAGCTGCAACGACAACAACTGTGCCGTCGTGATGCGTCGCGCCATGTTGGCGAGGCGAATCTGCATAGCCTGAGTATGCGAGACCGGACGACCAAAGAGAACGCGATCCTCGGTATAACGAAGGACCTCATCGAGACAGGCCTGCGCCGCGCCGATAACGCCCCAGGTGATGCCGTACCGCGCCTGTGTCAGGCAGCTCAATGCCCCCTTTAGTCCGGTTACGCCGGGCAAAACGTTGCTCGCAGGCACACGCACATTGTCTAAGAACAGCGCGGCCGTTATCGACGCACGCAGCGAAAACTTGTTCTCGATTTCCTGTGCCGTAAAACCCGGCATGTCCTTCTCGACAATAAAGCCTCTGACGCCCTCGTCGGTCATCGCCCACACAATCGCCGCATCGGCGATCGTGCCGTTCGTGATCCACATCTTCGAACCATTGATTACCCAGTCATCTCCGTCTCGTTTGGCGTGCGTCTTCATGTTGCCCGGGTCGGAGCCACCCTGTGGCTCGGTCAGGCCGAAGCAGCCAATCGCCTCGCCCCTGGCCATGGCGGGCAGCCATCGTTGCTTCTGTTCTTCCGACCCATAGGCATGAATCGGGAACATGACCAGACTGCTCTGCACGGATACGAAACTTCTGAGGCCGCTATCACCGCGCTCGAGCTGCTGGCAGATCAGGCCGTAGCAGATACTGTTGAGTCCCGCGCAATCATAGCCGTCAATTGAACTGCCCAGCAGACCGAGTTCCGCGACCTGCGAGATCAACTCGCGCGGAAACTTGTGTTGCTCGAAAGCTTCGCGCATGACCGGAATGGCCTGTTCGTCGACAAATCGTGCAACGGTATCCTGCACCATGCGCTCGTCGTCTGTGAGTTCTGAGCAAACGTCAAATAAATCCAGTGGATCGAGTTTCGTGTTCAAAACGGAATTCCAATGCGGCGATAAATTACGGACAATATCCAGGCCGGGCCGATCATCATGAGCTGCAGGTCCTGGAGCACCGGCAACAGGCTGTTCTTGTTTCGATGCCCGAGCCAAAGGCCGATGATACCGGCGACGAGCAAACCGATCGATACGCGAAATGGCGAAAATTGGGACTGATCGAGCCACATCTGCACACCGGCAAGGCCAACGATAAACGGCAGCATGCCTATGGCCAGGGATACCGAGATGATGAAATAGTAAACCGCCGTCGCCATCAGAAACGCCGTTCCCCAGTTGAGCAAGGGAGATATCGTAAAGAACTCGTCAGGTATCGGCAGCATCCACAGGATGCCGACTGTTCCAAGCACGACCATGGGCACTGCCGCCCAATAGACTGCAGGATAGCTTAGATCGCTGTGTGTCTCCTCGTAGCGTTTGAGCCAGCTGTCGGCCTCAGTCATGGCAATTCCCGGGATCGTGAGCGGCCATTCTACATAACAAATGCTGCCGTTAAGTGTCTGTTCAGCCATGCAGTTGCCAAATACGCGGTGTAGAATTGATGCAAGCGTCCGGCACTTGCCCGTTCGCCATATGGAGAAAGCATTATGAATATCGGAGTATTGCGGCTTGCCCTAGTGGCCGCCGCTGTTATTGCCAGTGGTTGCCAGACCTTTGACGCCTACACGGGCGAAGAGAAAACCAGCAAGGCAACGCGCGGCGCGCTGATCGGGGCTGCAGCCGGTGCGGTGGTGGGTCTGGTGTCGGGAGACGATGCCGTCGAGCGGCGCAAGCGGGCGCTGATTGGCGCCGGTGTGGGCGCGCTGGCCGGCGGCTCTATCGGCTATTACATGGACAAGCAGGAAGCCAAACTTCGCGCCGAGCTTGAGGGCACCGGCGTCAGCGTTACGCGCATCGGTGACAATATTACGCTCAATATGCCCGGCAACGTTACGTTCGCGACCAACAGCTCGGATCTGAGCCCCGCGTTCTTCGCGGTACTCGACTCGGTTGGCAAGGTATTGAAGGAGTTCGACCAAACCGTCGTCGAGGTCGCGGGACATACCGACAGCACCGGCACCGAGGAATACAATCAAGCCCTGTCCGAGCGCCGAGCGTCGTCCGTGTCGCAGTACCTTAAGTCACGAGGAGTACTGGACCAGCGCCTGATCACCTTGGGCATGGGCGAGCTGCGCCCTGTCGCTGACAACGGGTCGCCAGACGGCCGTCAGGCCAATCGTCGTGTCGAGATCACGATGGTCCCGGTGACCGCGGGGTAGGCAACAAATCCGAACGCTCTACGCCAAGATCGATACGGAACGCTGGATCGAGGATCGCGGTTCCGTCAGGCGCCTGATATCGGATGACAATGACGGTTCCCGGCATCAACGAATTATTGTGCAGCTCGGGAACCGTCAGACACTACTAATTGCACACAACATCGATCTGGCGCCACGCGTGCCGGCGGGGCTTGGCGATCGACTGGGGTTTCGCGGTATGTATGAGTGGAACGAACTCGGCGGGCTGGTCCATTGGACACACCATGACCCACTGGGTGTTGAAGAAGGCGGCTGGATTCGTTACCGGCGGAGAGTCTATTGCTAGACAGCCATCGCGGTGCGGATTTTCTTGATTGCGTTCGCCTCAATTTGACGAATACGCTCGGCTGACACGCCGTACTCATCGGCGAGTTCATGCAGCGTCCGCTTGTTATCGGCGAGCCAGCGACTTTCAAGAATATGACGGCTGCGATCATCGAGTGTCTTGATCGCTCTATTCATGCGGTGTGTAGCGTCGTTGTGCCAGTCGGTCTTTTCGACCAGCTCGGCCGGATCGGCATCAGGACTCGGCAAATAGGCGGCCGGAGTAAATGAACGCTCGTCGTCGGCATCCGGAGACGGATCGAAAATCGAATCACGGGCACTCAGGCGCCGCTCCATTTCGGTCACTTCCTTGGGGCTAACGCCAAGATCTTCTGCAACAGCCTGAGTCTCGGCGTGCGACAACCATGCAAGGCTGTTCTTGGACTTGCGCAAATTAAAGAACAGCTTGCGTTGGGCTTTTGTGGTCGCAACTTTCACGATCCGCCAGTTCTTGAGAACAAACTCGTGAATCTCGGCGCGAATCCAATGCACGGCAAACGACACGAGCCGCACACCGTACTCGGGATCGAAGCGCTTGACGGCTTTCATGAGGCCGACGTTGCCTTCCTGAATCAGGTCACCGAGCGGCAAACCATAGCCGGTATAGCCTTTGGCAATGTGTACGACGAAACGCAGATGCGCCATGACCAGGTCGCGCGCGGCGTCGAGGTCCTCGTCGTTACGGAAACGGTACGCAAGTGACTGCTCGTCTTCCTTGCTAAGCACAGGAAAAGCGCCCACGGCATGGATATAGGCGTCGAGGCTGCCTACTGGCCCTGTCAGCATGAGATCATGATCAGTTGTTGCGATGGCTGTCGTCATTTAGCACCTTTAGTTCGATGATCAAATTTTAGCACTCGCGGGATTAGAGTGCTAACAACGATGTTGGTTCCACCAGATCGACGTCATTTTAATCAATAAAAACAGCAAGTTGACGGTTCAGCCGGGCAACCGATTCTATTGGATCGGGACTCAGCGGGGCTCTATCCGCCGCATGTGACGCGCAGCGGCAAACCAGGACCCTATCAGCCCGAGCCCGATGCCAATAGCCAGAATAGACAGGCTTTCGTTGCGGCTCAGGGCCAGAATTGCAATGCCGCTCTGGTACAGGCCGGCAAGCCGCGCGGCTGGCTGTTCGAGCAGGAACAAACCGTATTGCACGAGCGCGAGCGCGAGCAATCCACCAAACAGCCCATACCAGAACCCGGACCAAAGAAACGGCCTGCGAACGAACCCGTTACTGCCGCCTATGAGTTTCGTGACTTCAATCTCCTCACGACGATTCTGAATGTCGAGTCGAATGGTATTGCCAATAATCACGATGATCGCCACACCAAGCAGCGATGCGCCAATCAAGATGCCTTGTCTGACGATATCGAGGATCGCGTGAAAACGCTGCACCCATTCAGTATCGACCTGCACTATGTCTGCCTCGGGCAGGTTGCTGAGTTCTTCTTGCAACAGAATCATCGATGCACTCGTATTTGCCGGACCGGGCCGGACGACGAGCGTGTGCGGCAACGGGTTTTCCGACAAGTGATCGAGCGCCTGTCCAAAACCCGATTGTTGTTTGAACTCGGTTAGCGCTTCGCCTGCCGTAATCAGTTGTACTGATTCGACGTCTGCCCTTTGCTCAATTAATCTCGCGAGCGCCTGCGCGTCAGTCTCAGAAATACTGAGGTTGAGATAGATCGAAAAGTCGAGTGCGTTATCCCAGCTGTCGCTGATCGACCGGGCGTTTTTGACAATGAGATTGAGTGCGGCAGGGATGGCAAGCGTCACCGCGATAACAAGAATAATCATCAGACTCGCGAAAGGCTGACGCACGAGTCGGCCGAGTGAGCCGATGGACGTGCTGACGTGGCGCGTGAGCCAGATCGTGATCGGCCCCGATCGGCGGACCGGCGCAACAGCATCCGAATGACGAGTTACTGCCATGACGGGTCGTCCTCTTGTTCGCTAATCAGCCGGCCATCCTCGAGTGCAATCCTCGGGCAACCCATGCGGTCGATCAGCGACAGATCATGACTCGCGATCAGTAGCGTCACGCCGACTTCGTTGAAGCGACGGAAGATGCGCATAACTTCGAGCGACAGATCCGGATCGAGGTTGCCGGTCGGTTCGTCGGCAATCAGCAGTTTGGGCCGCGTCACAATCGCTCTGGCAATGCCGACGCGTTGCTGTTCGCCCGCTGACAATGTTTCGGGCCGCTGCTTTTCCTTGTGTAACAGCCCGACCTGATCGAGGGCAGCGCGAACACGCCGCCCAGCTTCGCGATGCCCAACACCAGCGATTACCAACGGCAGGGCAACATTGTCCGAGACCGGTCTGTCATACAACAGCTTGTGGTCCTGAAACACCATGCCTATCTGCCGCCGGTATGCCGGAATCTTGCGGCGCTTGACGCGACGCGTATTCTGTCCATCCACGATGACCTGACCGCTCGTTGGCCGCTCTATAAGCGCGATAAGCCGCAGCAAGGTGCTCTTGCCAGCCCCCGAGTGTCCGGTGACGAACAACATCTCGCCTTTGTCGACCGACAGCGTCAGGCCGGACAGGGCTTCCTGACCACCTGGATAGCGCTTCGTGACATTGTCGAGCTGAATCACTGTTGTTCGCCGTTCGCGAGTAGCGCATCAACAAATTCGCTGGCCGAAAATGGCTGCATATCTTCCGCGGACTCGCCGATACCAATGAAGCGCACCGGTATCTGAAGTTGGTTGGCAATAGCGAGCAGAATGCCACCCTTCGCGCTCCCGTCCAACTTCGTTACCGTGATGCCAGTAAGCCCAAGCGCCTCGTTGAACTTCTGCGCCTGTACGAGCGCGTTCTGGCCCTGGCTTGCATCCAGGATCAACATGATTTCATGCGGCGCGGTTTCATCGCGACGTGCCACGACACGCTTGATCTTGGCCAGTTCGTCCATGAGTCCTTGCTGATTCTGTAAGCGGCCGGCCGTGTCAGCCAGCAACACGTCGACCTTGCGCGCCCTGGCCGCGTCCCAGGCATCGAAGATAACCGCAGCAGGGTCAGCGCCAGCCTGCTGTGCAATGACCGGCACGTCGTTACGTTCGCCCCAGGCTTGCAGCTGCTCGACAGCCGCTGCTCGAAACGTATCACCTGCAGCGAGCATGACGGACAGGCCGCTGTCTTTGAACCGCTTGGCAAGTTTGCCAATAGTCGTCGTTTTGCCCGCGCCGTTCACGCCCACCATTAGAATAACGAAGGGATGATCGTGTGCTGCAATTTCGAGTGGCCGTGCAACGGGCTCGAGAATCGAGGTCAATGATCGATGTAATGCCAACTTGAGCGCCTCGACATCTTTGAGTTCCTTGCGAGCGAGACTGCCGCGCAAGTCGCTTAAGATCCGGTCGGTTGTGTCGATACCGACATCAGCCATTACGAGTAACGATTCGAGTTCGTCCAGAACGTGCTCGTCAATCTTGCCGCCGGGCGCCAGATTGGCGAGGTCATACGTGAGCCAGCTGTCGCCCCGATTGAGGCGGGCGCGAAGTCGCTTGATGAATCCTTGTCGCTCTTCGATTTTTTCTTTTTTTGAAAACACGCTGTTCAAAGTCACCTGTGGGCGGTGAATCACCTAAAATGTACGGGTAGCACGACGTTTCAACACGAGCCGCAGGAAAATATGGCAAAGCGAATCGCGAAAGCCGGCAACACGTCCCAGCCGGGACGGCTGCGTATTGTAGCGGGAAAATGGCGCAGCCGTCTTTTGCGTATCGCGGACGTGCCCGGCTTGCGGCCAACCTCGGAACGCATTCGTGAGACGGTTTTCAACTGGCTGACGCCGCGTCTTGCCGGAGCGCGCTGCCTCGATTTGTTCGCCGGGACGGGGGCCCTGGGCCTCGAGGCTTTGTCGCGCGGAGCGGCAGAGACTGTGTTTGTCGAGAAATCGCAGAAGGCAGTACGGACGTTACGGGACAATATCGCAGCGCTGCAATCCTCAGCGGCTACCGTTCACAATGCCGACGCGATGGAGTTCTTGCAAACAGCGAGGGATGGGAAATTCGACATAGTGTTTCTGGATCCGCCATTTGCTGCCGATATGCTTGGCGATTTGTGTAGACTTCTCGCTACGTCCCCAGTTCTCGCCAGCGGCGCCTGGATTTATCTGGAGGAAGACCGGGCAAAGCCTGAGGTGTTGCTGCCGGAGGGGTGGCAGGTCATCAAAACAAGAAATGCCGGCAATGTTCGTTTCTCACTTGTGTCCGTCGCGATTGCGGGATAAAGGAGCCTTTCAATGACAGTATCTGCCATGTATCCAGGCACATTCGACCCCATCACTTTGGGACACGAGGATCTGGTACGTCGGGCAACGGCCCTCTTCGACCGGGTTGTAGTTGCAATTGCCGATAATCCTAGCAGTAAGGCGCCGCTTTTTACGACTGACGAACGCGTCGCGATGGCGGCAACGGCACTCGCGGATATCGATAACGTCGAGATAACTGGCTACAAGGGCCTCACTGTCGACTTCGCGCGCAACAATAATCTGCGGGTGATCATTCGGGGCTTGCGCGCGGTATCGGATTTCGAGTACGAGTTTCAACTCGCCAACATGAATCGCCACCTTACCGAGGAAGTCGAAACAGCATTCTTAACGCCGACGGAAAAGTACACGTTTATCTCATCGAGCCTCGTGCGTGAGGTTGCAGAGCTCGGTGGTGACGTGTCGGAATTTGTTTCGCCAAAGGTCAAGCTGGCGTTGTTTGAACGATACGGACACGCCTGATCTAGCGCTGACAATTCTTGCAATAGAACGTCGAGCGCTGACCGAGCACGATCGCTGATAGCGAACGCTTGCAGAGAACACAGGGCTCACCATCCCGGGCATATACGTTCAATTCGTGCCGGAAATAGCCCGGCTCACCGTTGCCGCCATAAAAGTCACGCAAGGTCGTGCCGCCTGCCCTGATCGCCTTCTCCAGGACCTCTTTGATCGCTGTCGCGAGAGCATCATATCGTATCCCGGCGACGCGACCCGCTGCGCGGCGCGGATGAATTCCGGCAAGGAACAGCGACTCACTTGCGTAAATGTTGCCCACACCGACGACGATGGCCGCGTTCATGATGAACTGCTTCACGGCGACGCGACGGCCCCTCGATTTCTGCCACAGGTACTTGCCGGAAAAATCGCCGCCGAGCGGTTCCGGGCCGAGATCCCGGAGCAGCCAGTGCTGGTCCGCATCGGCGGCCCAGTGCAGCGACCCGAAGCGCCGCGGGTCCCGGTAGCGTAGTGATCTACCGGAGCTGAACTCGATATCGAAATGATCATGAATGCCGGCTGGTGTGCCGCGCTCGACGACAAATACATTTCCCGACATGCCGAGGTGTACGATCGCGGTGCCTGCGGTCGTTTGCAGTAGCAGGTATTTGGCGCGACGGCCGACGGCGTTGACTGTGGCACCGGGCAGCTGCGCGTCGACATCGGTGCTGACAGGCCAGCGCAGCCGGCGTTCGCGAATCACGACGTCGTCGATTCGTTGCCCGATCAGGTATGGCGTAATACCGCGACGGCTGGTTTCGACTTCGGGTAACTCGGGCATACGAGTAGTGTAGCGGCCGCTTACAAAAAAGCCCGCTTAACGCGGGCTTTTTCCAAATGCTCTGGTGGATCTACTTGATCTTCGATTCCTTGTAGATCACGTGCTTGCGAATCGTCGGGTCGTATTTCTTCGTTTCGAGCTTCTCGGGATGCAGCTTTTTGTTCTTTGCTGCCGTGTAGTAGTGTCCCGTGCCGGCGCTGGAAACGAGTTTGATTTTTTCGCGGTTACTTTTGGCCATTTGCTGCTACTCCGTCACTTAGATGCGCTGTCCTTGCGCACGCATGTCGGCAATAACTTTCTCGATGCCGTGCTTGTCAATAATCCGCATGCCCTTATGCGAGACCCGCAGGCGCACCCAGCGCTGCTCGGATTCGAGCCAGAACCGCTTGCTGTGCAGGTTCGGGAGAAAACGACGTCGCGTCCGGTTATTGGCATGAGAAACGTTGTTTCCGCTCTGCGGGCGCTTCCCGGTGACCTGACATACTTTGGACATTGCACTAAGTCTCTGATTTTACAAAAAGTTGCCCACGGCGGGCGGGCAGAGAGCGCAACTTTATACCAGTCTGACCAGTGCAATACAAGGGTCGGCTACGGGGTCGGAGCCCTTTCATAGCAGGCCGCGGCTGGCCATCGATGTTGACTTGCCGGCACCGATTATCAGATGGTCGAGAAGGCGAATATCGACGAGTCCCAGGGCAGACTTCAGCTGCTGCGTGATGCGCTTGTCAGCCTGGCTAGGTTCGGCCACGCCCGAAGGATGATTGTGCGCCAGGATCACCGCAGCCGCATTGACGGCCAGCGCTTCTTTTACGACTTCACGCGGGTAGACGCTGGTGCCATCGATCGTGCCGCGGAACATCTCGTCGAACCGCAACACACGGTGGCGGTTATCCAGAAACAGGCAACAGAACATCTCGTGTCCGAGGTCGCGGATCCTGGCTTGCAGGTAGGCCTCAGTGTCCTTTGGGCTGCGGATGCGCCGGCCGGGTGGCAGAGAGGCTTCATAGTATCGCCGCGCCAATTCGGGTAAGGCGCGAATGATGGCGGATCGGGAAACGCCGATACCGTGTTCAGCCATAAGGGCATCGGCGTCTGCGTGCAGCAGCTGACGGAGCCCGCCAAAGCGAGACAGCAACCGATCGGCAAGCTCGTGAGCGGCGTTAACGCCGCTGCCGCTGTGAATGAGGGCCGCCAGCAGGTCAGCATCGCTCATGGCCGGTCCGTGTCTCTCTGCGTCTGTCATTTCGTGCGATTGTGCCGGAACAGAACGCGGCCACAAGCGCTCAATTCGGCCAGGTTGACCGAATTCAGTGGCAATGCCGCCGAGCAAGCGGCTAAGCTCACAACCATGAACGTTCTGCTAGGCATTACCGGCGGCATCGCCGCTTACAAAACGCCCGACCTGGTCCGGCGCTTGCGCGAGCGTGGCGCGGAGGTGCAGATTGTTATGACGGCATCGGCCGAAGAGTTTGTCACGGAAACCGCGCTACAGGCCGTTTCGGGGCGACCGATACGATCAAACCTCTGGGACAAGGAAGCGGAAGCATCGATGAGCCATATCGAGCTCGCGCGCTGGGCTGATGTCGTGCTGATTGCGCCGGCCACTGCCGAAATCATGGCGCGTCTTGCCAGCGGCGCCGCAGCTGATCTGCTTACGACGCTTTGCCTGGCAACAAATGCGCCTGTGCTGATCGCCCCGGCGATGAATCATGTGATGTGGGAAAAACCGGCCGTGCAGGCGAATCGCAAGACGCTCGAGGAACATGGCGTGCAGATACTTGGCCCCGATCACGGTTCGCAGGCCTGCGGCGAAACCGGCGCCGGACGAATGCTCGATCCCGAAAAGATCGCTGCTATCGTTTGCGGTCCGCAGCTCCTGGCACATCAGGGCGAGGGTCTGCTGGCTGGCAAAAAGGTTTTGGTTACGGCCGGCCCAACTCGTGAGCCGATAGACCCGGTTCGCTATATCAGTAACCGGAGCTCCGGGAAGATGGGCTATGCAATCGCCAGCGCGGCAGCCGCGCATGGCGCAAAGGTCGTGCTCGTGAGCGGACCCGTGTCACTCACGGAGCCGAGTGGCATGGATGTCATTCAGGTAATGACTGCGCAAGAGATGTATACGGCGACCCACGAAAATCTCGAAAATGTCGATATTTTTATCGCCGCGGCGGCGGTATCTGACTATCGACCCGCTCAAGCGTCGCAACATAAGATTAAAAAAGCCACGGAGGCAATGTCGCTCGAACTGATACGTTCAGAGGACATTCTCGCATCCGTCGCGATGCTCGAGGACGCGCCCTTTACCGTCGGGTTCGCGGCCGAAACCCAGAAGGTTCGGGAGTATGCGCTTGGCAAACTGGCGGAAAAGAACATGGATATGATCGTCGCGAACAGAGTAGGTGATGATTGCGGGTTCGATCGCGATGATAATGCCGTCGAGGTTCTCTGGCGTGATGGCGGGCAGAAATTCGAATCGACCGCGAAAACTGAGCTTGCTGAGCTTATTGTGCAGCTTGTCGCCGAGCGATTCCAAGCAACTCGCGGTGCTGCCACTCAGCCGCAACTTACAATTGTCTCAAGCAAAGAGTAAGAACAAGAAATCGGAAAACTCATGCGCACGATTGAACTGAAGTTGCTCGACCCTCGTCTCGGCAAATCAATAGAGTTGCCACACTATGCGACTGATGGATCGGCGGGCCTGGATATGCGGGCCTGTATCGATGAGCCGCTGACCGTGATGCCGGGCGAGACTGTGTTGATACCGACAGGACTGGCGATTCACATCAGCGATGCGGACCTTGCGGCGGTCCTGTTGCCGCGTTCGGGGCTTGGGCACAAGCACGGTCTTGTGCTCGGCAACCTGACTGGATTGATCGACTCCGACTACCAGGGCCAGGTCTTCATATCCTGCTGGAATCGCAGTTCAACGAGTTATGAGGTACAGCCGGCCGAGCGCATAGCACAAATGGTCTTCGTACCAGTGGAGCAGGTACGGTTCAACATTGTCGATGAATTTGAAGACAGCGATCGTGGCGCAGGAGGGTTCGGTCACTCCGGTACGGCCTGAGCCTGAGTTACGGTCAATCCCTTCAGAGACATAAAGCGATTGATATCGAGTTCGAAGCGATCCTTGATTTTCTTTTCTTCGTCCTGATACTTCGTCAGGTTGGCTTCGTGCCGCGCGATGGCATCTTCGGTGTCACTGATTTCCTCTACCAGGTCCGGATCGATCGTCGGCGCACCGGGGTCCGAGCTATACGGCTTGTAGCGTCCCGCCTCCGATTTCAACTTGTCGAGACGTCTCCGCAGATTACGCAGATAAAGTTCCGTGACGCGGGCCTGCGCCTGGAACAGCTCTACACGACGGTCCCGGTGCATCTCTATCTCGTTGACGTTGACATAAGTCGAAAGCAAAGCCACATCCGCGCGACGCTGCAATTCCTGCTTTTGTCTGAGCGCGTCGGCAACGCGTTCAGACTCGCGCTCTTCAGCCGTCTTCTTGCCCTGGAGATGATCGACCGTAATGCCCTGATCGTTAAGCACCTGCTTCGGCTTCTCCGCGTATTCGGGCGGAATGCGGTCGCCGAAATGCACGACGCCTTCGTCGTCAACCCAACGATAGGTGACGGCTTGCTGTGCGCTGGCACCGAGAGGCGCCAGTAAGCAGAGTGTCATCGCTAAGACAAATACACGCATTGCCGGACTATGCCATGTTTGGCAACTTTTTTTGCGGGACTGGTTCGCGAAATGGCAGCTTAGTCGGCCGCGAGCCGCAAGTAAACATTTGGGATATAAGATCAATAAAATCATGCAGTTATGCCATTATGCCGTACTCTCTGCGGTAGGTCAGAACCGGCTCGAGGAACTCCTCGTAGTCGCTTGATTCCTCAACAGTATCGATTAGATCGCTGAGTTGAATGATGCTGACGACCGGGATGCCCAGCGCCTGTTTGAGCTCTTGAACCGCCGAAAGGGTGCCCTGGCCGCGCTCCTGGCGGTCGAGCGAGATGGCCAGTCCTGCGACATCCGCGCCGGCGGACGAGACGATTTGATAGGCTTCGCGCACGGCCGTCCCGGCCGTGATCACATCGTCGACAATCAGCACGCGGCCCTCAAGGGGCGCGCCGACGATACTGCCGCCCTCACCGTGTGCTTTCGCTTCCTTGCGATTGAACGCGAATGGAACATCGATATCCTGGTGTTCGGCGAGCGCAGCGGCCGACAGCGCAACCAGCGGAATGCCCTTGTAGGCGGGCCCGAACAACATGTCGAATTTGACGCCGGACTCGCTGATAGCTGCCGCATAATAGCGACCGAGTTTCGCGGCGGCGTAGCCCGTATAAAAAAGCCCGGCGTTGAAAAAGTACGGGCTGACGCGACCGGACTTTAGCGTAAATTCGCCAAATCGAAGCACGCCAAGTTCGAGCGCGAGATCGATGAATTCTTTTTTATAGGGCTGCATGTTGTAGGTCTTTCTGTATCATGGCCGCGTTCGAATTGCGCATCAAAGTATGACACGCGGCACGTCACGGAGAAACAGATTGTTTCGAGTAATCAGCCTGAACGCCAACGGCATACGTGCGGCGGCGAGAAAAGGATTTTTCGACTGGATGCAGCAACAAGACGCCGACGTCGTTTGCCTGCAGGAGACCAAGGCGCAGGTGCATCAGCTTAACGATCAGGTCTTTACGCCGGGCGGCTATCACTGCTACTACGAGGATGCGGTAAGAAAAGGTTATAGCGGCGTCGCAATTTACTCGCGACACAAACCCAAACGAGTCGTGCGCGGCTATGGCGATCCGGAGTTCGACGATGAAGGTCGGTATCTCGAAGTGCAGCTCGGCGGAATATCGGTCGTGTCACTGTATTTGCCGTCAGGTTCTTCGAGTGAAGAACGTCAGGCCGCGAAATACCGTTGCATGGACTCCTTCACAAAGCATCTGCATAAACTGCAGCGCCGGCGTTCGGAGTACCTCATCTGCGGTGACTGGAATATTGCGCACAAAGAAGTCGACCTGAAGAACTGGAAAGCCAATCGTAAATATTCGGGGTTCTTGCCGGAAGAGCGTGAGTGGATGGACAGGGTGTTCGGAGAATACCGGTACATCGACGCTTTCCGGACCCTGGACCAGGAGCCGGATCAGTACACCTGGTGGTCGAATCGTGGCCGTGCCTGGGACAAAAATGTGGGTTGGCGTATCGACTACCATGTCGTCACAAAAGGCCTCGGCGACAAGGTGCTGCGAACAGAGATCTATAAAGACCAGCGATTTTCTGATCACGCGCCGCTGATCATGGATTACGATTGGTCTTATGACGACTAAGGTTTCACCCGGCTGGCGTTACTATCTGCAGGAGAAAATCGTCGTCATATTTTTCCTGGGCTTCTCCGGCGGGCTGCCATTTCCGCTCGTGTACGCAACATTGACCGCGTGGCTGTCGGAGGCCGGGCTGCAGAAGAGCACGATCAGCACGTTCGCATGGGTTGGCTTCGCCTACGCATTCAAGTTCCTCTGGTCACCGCTCGTAGATCGCCTCACTCTGCCGGTGCTGACGGCCCTGCTCGGCCGACGCCGCGCATGGCTGCTGCTGTCGCAAACCGCTATCGGCATCAGCCTGCTTTTTTTGTCAGGTATGGACCCGGCCGCAGCCACTGGCATTTTTGCGCTCGTGGCCATTGCGGTCGCGTTTTCGTCAGCAACCCAGGACATGGCCATCGATGCCTATCGAATCGAGTGCGCCGGAACTGAAATGCAGGCGCCTCTTGCAGCAGCGTACCAATACGGCTACCGAATTTCGCTGATCGTCGGCGGTGCCGGCGCGTTGTATATCGCAGAGTATGGTTCGTGGGAGTTGGCTTACCAAAGCATGGCTGCATGCATGATTATTGGTCTGCTCACGACAATACTCTGCAAAGAGCCGGCGCTGCCGGAGTCGGCGCAGACGGGTCCGATCTTTGATCGCGGTTTTCTGGCCTGGTTTCTCGAGTCAGTCGTGGGCCCTTTCGTCGATTTTTTCAAGCGATACGGATCGTTTGCGCTAACCATGCTGGCGTTCATCGCTTTGTTTCGAATAAGCGACTACGTGCTCGGCATCCTCGCGAATCCGTTTTATCTCGATCTGGGTTTCACCAAGGCCCAGATTGCGAGCGTGGCAAAAGTGTACGGTCTGTGGGTGGCGCTGTTTGGCATAGCGGGTGGAGGCTGGTCCGTCATTCGCTTCGGGTTGTCGAAATCCCTGATCGGGGCTGCGACATTGATTGCAACAACGAACCTGTTCTTCGCCGGACTCGCTTACACCGGGCCCGAAATTCTGGCGTTGGCGTTGACGATCAGCTTCGACAATTTCGCGCAGGGTTTCGCAGGTACGGTGTTTATCGCCTATCTGTCGAGCCTGACGAATATTTCTTTCACAGCAACGCAGTACGCTTTGTTCAGCTCGCTCTCGGTGTTCTTCGGCAAGCTCATCGCGGGCTACTCGGGGGAAGTCCAGGAGATGCTCGGCTACGTCGGATTTTTTGTCTACGCTGCCGCCCTGGGAATACCGTCGATTATCTTGTCGATCATCGTCGTGCGCCACGCAAGATTGAAGAGCAACCATGAGCCAGGCTGAAGTCCTGGTCGGCCCGGTGCTGGAAATCGATGATCCGGGGTGCCGCGAATTTCAGATTGGTGACGGAGACTGGCCGTTTCGGGGTTTTGTTGTCCGCCAGGGGGATAAGGTCTTCGCGTACCAAAACTATTGCGCTCACGTCGGGCATCAGCTGAACTGGATGCCTGACGGCTTTCTGACCAAGGATCACAAGACAATTATCTGTGCCTCGCACGGCGCGCAATACGAGATTGATACCGGCGTGTGTTTCCGCGGTCCCTGCGTAGGCAAGTCACTGCGCAAGGTCGACGTCGAGGTCCGCGATGGGCTTATCTATGTGACTGGCCCGACCAGCATGTAAGAGCTGTTACAGCTTCTCCTCGAGAAACGCGAGCGGGTCGTGAAAGCCGCTGTGCGCCTCGCCGGGAGCTTTGCCGAAATAGTCTTCGGGATCCATATCGACCGAGCCGGACCAGTCTTCAGGCGCCGCGACTTCGATTAGCATCTGATCCGGCCAAGCCTCGATCTCGATCTCGTCGATAGTGCCGTCGAAAAACTGGACTTCGACGGTGCTGTCCTCTTCGTCGATCGCAACGACCTCCAGCAATGTGCCGTTGGGACGACGAAACCACTGCCCAATTGACGGTAATGCGACTGCCATAGGACTGACTCCTGGTCTCACAAAAGAAGCCTCTCCCCTATTTATAGAGCATGGATCGGAATCTTCAAGAGGCCATCACGATAAATCAGCTTTATCGCAGCGCCAATCCCAGATTCGATGCCCCTGCCGGAGGCCGCGGCGCTCGAATTTGGTCATCGGGCGATCGAGCGGTTGGTCGCCGTCGTGCTCGCGCCTGCTGGAGCAGACGAATCGATCGGACGCTGCCAGTAATTCCTCGATGTGCGCGGCGTAGTTGGCCCAGTCTGTGGCGATGTGCAGCGAGCCGCCTGCCTCGAGCCGGTCAGCGCAGAGGTTGAGAAAAGGCGGCTGCAGGATACGTCGCTTGTGGTGCCGCTTTTTTGGCCAGGGGTCAGGAAAATAGAGATTGATTCGCCGCAGTGAGGTTGGCGGAATTTGCTGGTGGAGCACATCGACCGCGTCTGCTGCGATGAGCCGCAGGTTGCTGATACCGGCATCCTGCGCCGCGATCAGGCAGTGCCCCAAGCCCGGTTCGTGAACTTCAATACCGAGATAGTCGAATTCCGGGTTCTCGACCGCTTGCTGTACCAGCGTCTCGCCATTGCCGAAACCTATTTCGAGCACCACGGGAGCGCATCGTTCGAATAATGCTGTGAAATCAAGCAATCGTGGCGTGAATTCGACGCCATAGCGCGGCCAAAGCTCGTCGAGTGCGCGCTTTTGCGATGACGTCAGACGGCCCGTGCGGCGAACGAAGCTTCGAATCGGCCGGCGCTGTCTGGTTGGATCCTGATTGGCCACGATTGACTGCTTTATGTCGAAAGTTCGATAGGGCTCTTCTTATCGGGCCTGCGCCCCTCGATCGATTCGTAAAAGGACCGGCAGATCACCATGTCGGCCTGTTTGTCGCCCGTCAATGTCAGTGCGGGCCCAAGGCCCAGCCGCTTTTTGCCGTAGTCGAGAAAGCCGAACACCACAGGCACGCTGGCGCCCTCGGCAATCCGGTAGAAGCCGCTCTTCCACCCGGGCGTGCTACTACGCGTGCCCTCGGGTGCCAGTCCGAAGTAGAAGCGATCATCGCCGCTGTCAAAAGCAGCAATCGCCTCCTGCACAGCCAGCCTGGCGCGCTTGCGGTCGAGCGGGATCGCGCCGAAGGCCCTTAGCAGGCTGCTCATCGGGAACCAGAACATCGAGTCCTTGACGAACCAGTGGACCTCCAGGCCGATGTACTGTATGTACACGAGCGCCCAGAAACCGTCCCAGTTCGATGTATGCGGCGCAGCGATCAGCACGGCCTTGCGAATATCCGGCACCTTGCCGACGGCCGTCCAGCCGCCGAGCCGGAGAAGCAACCTCGCAAGCCTCGGCAGAATCAATCGGTTCTCCTCGTGTCGTCCGCTCTCGGCTCGGCCAACAAGGCTGCAAGCTGCTTAATGATTACCGGCAGATCCCGCAAGACCTCACGCAATAGCGGCAGGTTTTCGCGCAGATCGTCGAACACCGCCTTGGGTCCGAGCTGTTCGTTCATCCACTTTTTGAGTACCGGGTGTGCCGTCTTCCAAAGGTCGAGTTGCGGATATAGCTCCCGGCCCAGACCCTCGATGTTGAAGAGCGTCTTGTGCAGCAAAATCATCTGCGGTTGTACCTGGACGTCGAATCGCTGCGCCACGCGGAACAGCCGCATCAAAACCTGCGCAAACGAAATTTCTGCAAGCGGTTTGTTGAAGATCGGCTCGCAGACGGTTCGCACTGCGGTTTCAAGCTGATCAATCCGCGTTCCTTCCGGCACCCAGCCCGAGTCGATATGCAGCTTAGCGATTCGGTGGTAGTCGCGATCGAAAAACGCAAGGAAATTGGCTGCAATATATTTTTGGTCTTCAGGACTCAGGGTACCGATGATGCCGAAGTCGACAGCCGCGTATTGCGGTTTCTCTGGATCGGTAACGATGACAAAGATGTTTCCCGGATGCATATCGGCGTGGAAAAAGTTGTGACGAAACACCTGTGTAAAGAAAATTTCGACGCCATTTTCGGCAAGAACCCTGATATTCGCGCCCGACTTGCGCAGAGCCTCCATATCGCTGATCGGGATGCCGTAGATGCGCTCCTGCACGAGAACTTCGGGCCGGCAATAATCCCAATAGATATCCGGGACATACAGCATGCCCGACCCTTCAAAGTTGCGCTTCAGCTGAGCCGCGTTGGCGGCCTCGCGCATCAGATCGAGTTCGTCGAGGATCGTCTGCTCGTATTCGTCAACGACTTCGAGTGGCCGCAAACGTTTGCCATGCTCCCAGTAGCGATCGGCCAGCCCCGCCAGCATGCGCAGCACGTCGAGGTCGCGCTCGATCTGTTCCAGTACGCCGGGGCGCAACAGTTTGACGATGACCTCTTTGCCGTTCTGTAGCTGCGCCGTGTGAACCTGGGCAATCGAGGCAGCCGCGAACGGCTCTATGTCAAAACGCTTGAAGACTTTGTCGACGGGTTCGCCGTATGCGTCGTTGAGAATCTGGATGGCCTGCTCGGCCGGGAACGGCGGGACCATGTCCTGTAGCTTCGCCAGTTCATCCGCTATGTCAGGCGGCAGCAGGTCACGCCGCGTCGAAATCGCCTGACCGAATTTGACGAAGATCGGGCCGAGTTCCTCAAGAGCAAGTCTTATGCGCTCGCCAAGCGGGGCGGACGTATTCCGCCGCCGTGGCAACAGATAGAAAAAGAAACGCAGCGGCCGCAACAGGTGCGTCTCCTTGATGAAATCGTCAAGGCCATAGCTGACGAGTACGCGCTGAATGCCGAGGATTCGTTGCAGTGTGCGCCGCCGACGCATCGTCAGGACCTGGCCACTAATCGGTCTAGACGCGCTTCCAGCCGCGCAACGTCATCGCGCAGCGAATCCACTCGGTGCGTGAATCGCTCCACCTCGTAGCGGCTCGGCAAACTGCCGCTTTCCTCCTGCAGATACTCGCGAATGTTCGCGTGAATCGTCTCGCGCGCGCCTCGCGACCAGCTGCCCAGACCCCTCGCGATTTCGCCCAGCTGGTGCGATGCGGCATCGCCGATCAATGCCGATAACTCTTCCTCAATGTCAGGCTTCGCATAGCCCAGCAACTCCTGAAAGGCTTGCGCGGTATATGCATCCCCTGTGAGGTCGAGCGAGCCGTCGCGAACGGTTCCCTCTCCCACCGTGCCCGCCATGCGGGCAAGCGTCAAAAGTGAACCCGTAATGACGACGTCCGGCTCTGACTCTGAATCTGCCGCCAGGGTGATGGCCTCGTCGCTGATTTTGAAATACATCGCGAGCGCCGTGTCGCGGACGCGGACAGCGATCGTCTTGTCATCGAGTTTCTGGCACAGCTCGCGCGCGGGGGTCGTGTCCTGAATATTTCGATTGAGAATATTCGTAACAGGGCGGAGCAAGGTCTCGAGCGGGTCCATGCCGTGCCTATATTCGATAGCCGATATGCAGCGCAACAATGCCGCCAGCCAGATTCTGATAGCGGCAACGCTCGAACCCGGCCCTCTCCATCATGCCGAGCAAGGTTGCCTGGTCTGGATGCATGCGAATCGATTCCGCGAGGTATTGGTAACTGTTCTCGTCGCGCGCCACGACTTTTCCGAGCAGTGGAAGGACTTTGAATGAGTACAGGTCATACGCAGGTTTTAGGGCCCGTACCGGCTGCGAGAATTCGAGAATCAGTGCTTTGCCCCCGGGCTTCAGAACGCGACGCATCGACCGCAACGCGGCGTCTTTGTCGGTGACGTTTCTAAGACCAAACGCAATCGCGATGCGGTCGAAGGTACAGTCGTCGAACGGCAGATTCTGGGCGTCAACCTGGGCGATCGTCAGGTTGCCAGCGACTCCGGCATCAACCAGTCTGCGCCGGCCTTGCTCGAGCATCGCTGCGTTGATATCCGCCAGGACAACATGGCCCTTTGGTCCGACCTGCCGCGCGAATTTGAGCGCGAGGTCTCCGGTGCCGCCCGCCAGATCAAGAACAATGTGCCCCGGGCGGGCGCCGGCCTGATCGATCGTGTGCCGCTTCCATATGCGATGCATTCCGGCCGACATCAAGTCGTTCATGAGATCGTAGCGCGTCGCAACCGAGTCGAACACGTCGCGGACGTGATCGGCTTTTTCGTCGACCGGCACGTTCTTGAAGCCGAAATGCGTGGTTTCGGCCGATGTGTCGGATTTGCTCATGAGTGGTTGTTATTCGGGCTTTTTACGAGCATACCCTGCCGCCGCGAGGCGGTCGAGGTAGCGGCGCCAGTTTGCTTCCATGTTGCGACCTAGTTCGTAGAGATACGTCCAAGAATAGAGGCCGGTATTGTGACCATCGTCGAACACGAGACGCACCGCATAATGACCGATCGGATCGATCGACGTTATCACGACGCCTTCTTTACCGGTCTGCAAAGTCTCCTGCCCGGGACCGTGACCGACCACGTCGGCGCTCGGCGAGTGCACACGTAGATATTCGAAAGAAAAGCTGAACTCCGAACCGTCATTGAAAGCGACGACGAGCATCCTCGAATTTTTTCGTAACCGTATTTCTGTGGGTGTTGGCTGCATGCTGCGATGGCCTGTGTGTCGGGAGAGGGTCATCGGAAGTGAAGCGCAGCGAAGCGAGCTCCCGTCATGCGGGATCGAGACATGACGATGACCCTCTCCCCACGCGCAGGCCGGTGACGGTTACAGGATATACCGACTCAAATCTTCATCCTTTGACAATTCGGCCAGATGGTCGTCGACATAGCCGGCGTTGATTTGCACGTGTGTGCCGCTCTTGTCCGAGGCTTCGAAGGAGACGGTTTCCAGCAGTCGCTCCATGACGGTGTGCAGGCGCCGCGCGCCGATGTTCTCGGTGTTTTCGTTGACCTGGTAAGCAACTTCGGCAAGTCGCCGGACACCGCTCTCAGTAAATTCCAGGGTAACGTCTTCCGTGGCGAGCAACGCACTGTACTGTAATGTCAGCGAGGCGTCCGGCTCGGTCAGAATTCTGACAAAGTCGTCGGTTGTCAGCGACTTGAGTTCGACACGGATCGGGAAGCGGCCCTGCAACTCAGGGATCAGATCCGAGGGCTTGGAAATATGAAACGCGCCCGACGCGATAAACAATATATGGTCGGTCCTGACCATACCGTACTTGGTGTTGACAGTTGAACCCTCGACGAGCGGAAGCAGGTCGCGCTGCACGCCTTCGCGTGACACATCGGCACCCTGAGTACCAGAGCTCTTCGCCACCTTGTCCAGTTCATCGAGAAATACAATGCCATGCTGCTCCACCGCCTCGAGCGCCTGTGCCTTGAGTTCTTCCTCGTCGAGCATTTTTGCCGCTTCTTCGTCGGTCAGCTGCTTTAACGCATCTTTGACTTTGAGCTTGCGAGTTGTGCGACGATTGCCACCCAGGTTCTGGAACATGCCCTGCAGCTGGCTGGTCATCTCCTCCATGCCAGGTGGCGCCATAATCTCGACGCCCATGGACATTGCCTGAATTTCTACTTCGATTTCTTTTTCGTCTAGCTTGCCCTCGCGCAGCATTTTGCGGAATTTTTGCCGCGTGTCGCTCATTTTATTGGACCCGCTGGTCTCGGATGTAAAGCCGACGCCGTGCGATGGTGGCGGCAGCAGCGCATCCAGCACACGTTCTTCGGCGGCGTCCTCGGCCCGATGACGAACCTTCGACATGCCGCTCTCGCGGATCATTTTGACCGAGATGTCCATGAGGTCGCGAATGATGCTGTCCACTTCGCGGCCGACATAGCCAACCTCGGTGAATTTTGTCGCCTCGATCTTGATGAACGGTGCCTTGGCCAGTCGCGCCAGACGACGTGAAATCTCGGTCTTGCCAACTCCGGTCGGGCCGATCATCAGAATATTCTTGGGCGTTATTTCGCTGCGCAGTGGCTCATCGACCTGCACACGCCGCCAGCGATTGCGCAACGCGATAGCGACGGCACGCTTGGCCTCGTCCTGGCCGACGATATGCTTGTCCAGTTCCTGGACGATTTCTCTGGGCGTCATTTGAGACATGGCTTACTTCGCGGGCAGTTGTTCGACAATCACGTTTTGGTTCGTGTAGACACAGATGTCGCCGGCAATGCTCAGGGCCTTTTCGACAATCGTTCGCGCGTCGAGATCCGTATTCTGCAGCAGTGCCAGCGCCGCGGCCTGCGCATACGGTCCGCCGGAACCGATGGCCATCAGGTCATGCTCAGGCTCAATGACGTCGCCATTGCCGGAAATAATGAACGAGCTCTGGTCGTCCGCAACGCACAACAAGGCTTCGAGCCGTCGCAGGCGGCGGTCGGTACGCCAGTCCTTGGCAAGTTCGATCGCGGCGCGTGTCAGATTGCCGTACTGCTCGAGTTTGCTCTCAAACAATTCGAACAGCGTGAAGGCATCCGCCGTGCCGCCGGCAAAGCCTGCAATGACGCGGCCGTCGGCGAGTTGCCGCACTTTCCTGGCGTTACCTTTCATCACGGTATTGCCCATGCTGACCTGGCCGTCGCCTGCGATGGCGACGACGCCATTACGGCGTACGGAGACAATGGTCGTCCCTCGAAATTGCTCCATGATCCTTTACCTGGG